>JAAGKN010001014.1_pt1 | contig 54246 bp, 55 predicted proteins | sample 6206371 | NCBI WGS metagenome assembly JAAGKN01 (sample SAMN11533720, study PRJNA540317) | gut metagenome | isolation source: fecal pellets from male and female animal of same cohort | host: Peromyscus leucopus | place: USA:CA | collected 2017
TCGTCGCCAGAGTAAATCCAGTTATGATATTAAAAACCGATTCCACCGCCCAATGGGCGGTTTTTTTATTGCATTATATCGTATATATTATAAACTGAATTCCGCAGAGAGAATATATCAAAAGGTATTTCATAATGAGAAAGTTATGTTTTTGCTCTGTTCTATTGTCTTTGTTAATGTTTAATGCCATGGCGGGGGATATGCGACCAGCTGGGGGATTTTATGAAATGCACACACAAAATTGCGACCGGGCGTCCATGCAGGCGGCGCTGGACCATGCAACGGCTGAACGTCGTGCGGTAATAACGGTTGTAAAGTGCACCCCGAATGCTGCGCCTGACGCCAATGCATCGGATACTTATATTGCGCCGTACGCACCATATATCGCGCCAGATGGGAATAGAGATTGTGCAATGTATAAAGTGAAACCCGCCGCTCGGCACATCAATAGACATACCTATATCACAGAAACGTATTCAATAGAGCGTGTGTACATTTTATAACATATATGATATAATCCGTATATGAGCATAGTAGAAGTAAAAATTCAGTCCATAATTGACCAATTGCATGCCATCCAATAGGGCCGGCAACGCATCTGGCGCAATTTACAGCTTAATGTGCCAGATGTCATGGGTAACATTATGCGTTAAACAAAAAAATCCTTGCGTCCGGTGGCGCAAAGCGAATATAATGCAGCAAAGAAAACGCCGAATGCAAACCACCGATTAAAGCGGCGGTTTTTATTTTTGTAAAAACCTTAGATTTCTGCATATTTTACTCCTACGATTGTGCCGAATCCAAACGGTGGTTTGCAACTGTACAAGGCTAGCGCCGCTGCATTTATGGCCCTTATAATGGCTGTAAGCGCGGCTTCGGCGGCAGGAATAACGCAGTTTACGTGCTGTGTGGGAGACATGGATACATCAGGTGGAGGATGTCAGCATCTTACTTGTATGAATAACGGCATGACACGATACTTTACGAACTGTAGCAGCTGTCAAGATGCATCGCATGCTTTGACAATGGGCGGTCCGTATCAGCCATGTGGAAATAACGGCCAATCACTGGACAGCAGTTACGGTGAATGTGCAACAAAGTTAATTGACATTCCAACCACGGGTTGTCAGGCTGGCACATACGGCAAAGGGCTTTTATGCCAAGATTGCCCAACGCCTGGAACATCAAAGCAAGGTGCAACTCTTATTACAGATTGCTATATTCCGGCCGGCAGTGGTGGTAATGACGATATTGGCACATGGAAGTATACCAAGGACTGTTATTACAGCAAGTAATATTGCTATATCTGTACGCCTAAGAAATATTTAGCTGCCTGTCCGATTGCAAAAGACGCAATTGACACCCCAAAGCACACGAACAGCATTTCAAAGAAACGCTTTACAAAACTGCGCTTTGAATCGCGGCCAACAAATAGGTTAAATATAAATATTATGGTAACAGCAATTGTTGCCATAGTGGTAAGCGCCCAAAATCGATTATGTATCAGGCAGAACGGCAATATGACTGCCGCACTGGTTGATACATACATAATGCCCGTATATATGGCGCATATAAATGCGTTCTTGTTGCTTTGAGTGCGTTCGGCCATATAGTTTGCCGCCGCCATAGATAGGCTGGCCGCGACCGCTGCAATTGCCGCAGTCATTATAATTGTGCGGCGACTATCAATCGCAAAGGCCAGGCCTGCGAGTATTCCTGTTATTTCCACCAGTGCATCATGCATCCCCAGCACCATTGCCCCGGCATATTCAAATTTACATTTTTTTATCATGGCTTTCAGATTATCATAATCATATAGTTGTTGCGCCAGGAATGAATACCGCGCCATTTCGTGCGATGCGAATCTCGGTATCTGTTACAATTGCAACCGTGCTGGGGGCGCCGCCCATTTTTTCGTACGCATTATCAATAACAATTATATCGGGGAAGGCCGCCTTTATCTCATCTGCGGATGTCAAAGGTGGCATCCCTGATATGTTTGCAGACGATGTTGCCAGGCAATGTCCGTCAATTACGCCACATAACTCTTGGAAAGGGGCGTATTTAGGAATGCGCACGCCACCAAATACCATTGCCCCGGCGCCCTTAGGTATTTCGCGTGCGATGGTTAGCGCCCCTGGCCAATATGCGCGTGCCAGGTCAAATGCCGCCTGGGGATAGTCTGTCATGTATGGGCGGATATGCTCTGCGCTGTCGGACATGATAATCAATCGCTTTTCACGCGGGCGACGCTTTATGGCATATATTGCATCCGCCCCCCGTGCATTCGGCAACGCCCCCAGCCCCCACACAGTATCGGTCGGAAATGCGATAACCCCACCCCCGGCCAGGTGCCGGTTTAATTGATTTATAAAGTTTATATCGGTTAAATCTGTCATACTCTGCAAAATAGAACTAATATCTGTTGTCGTAAAGAGATTTTTGCGTAACAATAAGAAAGATATGATTTTATCTCGTGATTTTTATAGTCGTGACCCAATGACTGTCGCGCAAGAACTGGTCGGCTGCTATCTTTGCCGTCGCATGCCGGATGGCGCGGTCGTTCGTGCCCGTATATGCGAGCTGGAGTTATATACCCAGGACGAGCGTGCATGTCACGCCTTTGGGGCGCGCACAACATCGCGCAATGATGCAATGTTTATGCCGGGTGGTCATGCGTATGTATATTTATGCTATGGACTGCATAATATGTTAAATATCGTAGTCGGGCCGTCGGGGTATGCCGCGGCCGTTCTAATTCGCGCCTTGGAGGCAGAGGGCTGCAATGGCCCGGGAAAGTTGACGCGACGTTTATCCATAACCCGCGTGGATAATAAAATGGATTTATGCAGTGGGGCCGGGGCAATCTGGCTGGAGGTGCGCGATAGCAAACCTCATATAACCGCATGTACGCGTATCGGGGTTGATTATGCCGGCGCAGACGCCGCCCGCCCATGGCGCTTTGTTATCACAGGCTGTCCGTATGTTAGTCGTATGCCTTAAAAGCTGTAATTAATGGCAAGACCGGTAAAATTAAATCCGCGATTTATTTCAGTAAAGTCGCCATTTGAAAAGTGCAGGGTAAAAAATTCCACGCGCCAGTTGTCGTCAAGATTTTTACCGATAAAGAATTTTTCGCCAAAGACCAGCCGGCTTTCCACATACCTGTCGTGGCTATCGCGATAATACGGCCCCAGGCCCGCGCCAATATAATACCCACACCAAGACAGCGGCACCACATCCCACGAGATGCCGACGCCTATAAAGGACAGCCCCTTGGTCGAGTTGTAAGCCGCATTTTGTATTATATTCAAGTTTTGGCGTGCCGGCATACGAAAAAACGTCATAGGCTGACTGTATTGCGCCATTGCCATCGTCATAGGCGAGAATTTCCATAGCGCCGGGTCAATTAACTTAAACAAACTACCCGCGCCGATACCTTGGCCGGCATATAGGCTAACCGAGTTCAAATGGTTCGGGCCGAACATCGGGTTTTCCTGCGCCGCCGCGGGTATTGTGGCCGCGGCCATAAACAAAAATGTTAATACTTTTTTCATAATCGCATTATACATCAAAGCCATGTAGTGTTCAAACAAAAGAATTGACGCGATGGGAACAAATGCCTATTATTCCAATGTTTTTGTAAGCAAAGGGGAAGAAATGAAGAAAATTGTGTTATTTGGTATTATGTCGGTCATGACTGTGACGTGTGCGAACGCGGGGCTGCTGGAATCATTGGGCTTGGCCAAGAAGTCAGAGCCTGCCACCTTGGAAGAGGCCTGTGATACCGCCGAAATTAAAAAGATTTGTCCTGAAGTGCTGCTGGGGACCAAGACTATGACGGAATGTCTGTCTGATAATATCAAGTCTTTGTCGACGCAGTGTGCGAATTATGTAAAGAAATCCATTGCGGCCAAGAAAGACGCGATTGTGGAAAAGGTGGCAGAATCCAAGGGCGCATCTGACGCGCAGGGCGAAAATGTAAAGTCTGGTATCGCCGCTAAGATTGCCGACGCTAAGGCGGGTGCTGCGCAAAAGAAGGCCGAGGCGGACGCCAAAGCAAAGGCTGATAAAGAAGCGGCCGCCGCAAAGAAGGCTGCCGCGACCGCAGCCGCTAAGGAAATTTCAGACTCCTTAAAACAGACAGGTCAGGATGTCAAAGAAACCGGTCAGGCATTAAAGGCATTGTTTTAATTGACTTAAACCCGCCACGCGCGGGTTTTCTTATTTACAGGGCGCGGCAAAAATGTTATAATTACAACAAACAAGACGCCTGTTTTATGCAAACAGGGTCGTAAAACTAGTAGGTTTCTGGGCTTTCCAGAACACAGGGAGTCTTTATATGAAAAACCGTAATTTCGGTGTTTTGTGCAAAAATGCGATGGGAACGGTCTTCTTGCTGGCCGGGGCGTTTTTCGTATGTTCGACATTATTGTCGATGCGTGCGGTATTGGCTGACCCGATTGCGCCGACGGCCGGTGCTGTCACATCTGGTGCTGCATCGCCGCGTGCGGCCGCAACATCTGCACGTGGTGCGACTTCACGTGCGTCTGCATCGTCGCGTGGCACAACAACGGCGCGCACAACTGCGGCGGGAACCACATCCCGCGCGGTAACGGGGCGTGCAACAACCGCGTCTGGGGCAAATAATGCATCACGTGCCGCCGCAACATCTGCGCGGCCGGTATCGTCGCGTACGGTTGTATCGCGCACGGGTGGCACAACTGCAAATACATCGCGTTCAACATCGCGTAATGTTGTTGCGCGTACCGCGACAACGGCGGCTGCAAATAATGCGCGTATATCTCTGTCCGGCAGTGCAATCCGGGGCAGCAAGACCAACACAACATCAAACTATACATATCTGTCAAATAAGTTGTATACCGGCAACTATTCAAATATTATTGATTCCACAACCGGATTGATTTCGGCGGACGCATACAATAACTGCATGGAATCTTATTATGCATGTATGGATGAAATTTGTACCGCCCGTAACGCCGCACAGCGCAGATGTGCATGCGCCGGTCGTGTAAAGGCATTTGCAGAGGCTGAAACAGCCCTTGAATCTGCGAACGAAGAATTGATTAAGGTATCTGGCGAATTGGCATTGCTAATCGCGACCAAGGGCAAGGACGTAAGTCAGGCGTTCCAGTTAACGGATGCGGAAAAGGTTATGAACTGCGTTTCCTGGCAAGAGGTTACAAATCAGTACGGCGCCACCTCGGACGAGGCGATAGCATGGTGCAACAACCACTCTATTTATGGCAGCAATGGTAACGCGCTGTCACGTTGCGACAAGCCGTCTTACTGCAGCAGTAGTGGCAACACATTTGGTTTCGATATTGCCAACATTGACGGCGACGGCAGCGATATTTTGGCCTCTTTGCAGTCTTGGGCGAATGCCAAGGAACAGACCCTGACAATCGTTGCAAACAATAACGACAGCCTGCTTAGCGCGTTTGATAATCTGTCCAGCGTCGTTAGTGGCCTGGCCGGTTTGGATGGCGCCTTGTCCTCTTCGGACACGTTGAAGGATTCTTTGGCTGAAACATGGGGATACGAATTGTTTGAATACGCGCACAACAATGTTTGCAATCGCGTATTAGACTCTTGCTTTAACGGTATTTACGAGGCGTGTGGCACACCGCCGTCATCTGGACGCAAGTGCGGCAACGGTGCATCCCAGTGTCCGTATAATTATAACAGCATGATTTCGGTATCCAATACCGGGACATATGAATTGAACTTTGTAACCGGCAACAGCGGTTATACATCATCCAATTCTGCAACATGCTTTGGCTATACATCCGCATCTGGCGACCCGTATTCCAATCTGCGTGGGCCGGTGGCCGATGCCCGTCGCAGCATTTTGCAAAAATATGCCCTGGATGCGAACGCGGATTGTGACGCATATGGCGAACAGCTGCGTACCGCCGCCCAAAATATCGGTTATCAAAAAGTTGCCGCCCAACAGGCGTTGCAGCAAAAGCGTTTGGAATTCGCCGAAGAAGAAAAGCAGACAGTTCTGGCCGATGCCATTACCGCCAGCAGCAACTTCAACGAATGTATCAGCGAACTGTATGATTGCTATGAAACGCAGGCGACCGCGAATGATACTTGGTCTACATCGCGCATCAAGACATACTGCGCCCAGATTTCAAATGCGCCGCATTGCTATGAAACAATGATATGTAACCCGTCGAATGCACCGTTTAAGGCGATTATTGATGTTGCCGATAACATGCAGTGCAAGAATACATCGGATTACGTAACAAATACATGCCGCAATATCGTGACGCTAAACGACATCTTGAATGGCACGGGCCAGGAACCGTTGGCGGATAACGATACGACATGTACAGTTATCGAACTGTTGCCAGGTGGGGCCCAGTCTGCGGCGGCCTGCAACTCGGCTGCGATGCGTCAGCGCTGCTTGCTGGACACAATCGGGCGCGATGAAACAAGCTTAAATAAAAATGTCCTTCAGACTTGGGTTCGGCCAGTGAAAAAGAAGGATGAATAATCAAAATCCCCCGTTTGGGGGATTTTTTATTGTGATTTGTATCCTGACTGTTGAAAAAATTATGCAAAACGCTTGACTTTTTGTGCAAAAAGCATATCATTTGCATAAACTTTTAGACAAAAGTGCTAAACCAACAATAAAAATAAGAGAAAGAATATGAGCGATTTTGCAATCTTTCAGACCGGTGGCAAACAGTATCGTGTGCAAAGCGGCGATATTATCAAGGTTGAAAAACTGAATGCCGACGGCACTGTTGAATTTGACCAGGTATTGATGGTTGGCGACAAAATTGGTGCCCCGTTTGTTGACGGCGCCAAGGTTAGCGCCACCGTATTGGAACACAAACGCGCTGATAAAATTTTGGTGTTCAAGAAAAAGCGTCGTCAGAACTATCGTCGTACGGCCGGACATCGTCAGAATATCACCGTTTTGAAAATCACAGAAATCAAGGGCTAATTTCTGATACAGAAATTAAAGGAGCTAAATTATGGCACATAAGAAAGCGGGTTCCGCATCATCGAACGGACGCGACTCAGCGGGACGCAGACTGGGCGTTAAAAAAGGCGGCGGCAGCCGTGTAATCCCGGGCAATATCATTATCCGTCAGCGCGGTACGGCCGTGCATCCGGGTGCAAATGTCGGCATGGGCAAAGACCATACGCTGTTTGCGAAAATTGCCGGTATCGTAAAGTTCAAAAAGGGCTTAGGCGACCGCAAGACAGTTTCGGTAATTCCGGAAACAGATGCGGAATAACGCAAATAAAAATCCCCCACTTGGGGGATTTTTTGTTTTTGGCCCTGCATTAATGCGGGGCTTGTGTTTTTTCGCAATTTTATACTTCTGACGCTGGCTATATTGTGATATAATTAATACACGAAATGCAAAAACTGTTAACTTGTTTTATTGCGTTAAATGCTTTTTTCCCTGCCGCATTTGCTGCGGACGGGGCTATATCGCGTGTGCTTCCGGGGGCAACTGGTGTGTCAACGGTGGCGTCTGATACCGCGGGTGTGTCTGCGCGAAATGTGTCTGCACAAACTTCTTCAACAACTGCCGCTGTAACAACGTCGGCGAAGACCGCCGCACCATCCGGTGCCGCGTCATCGCGTACGGCAATTGCGTCGCGTGTTGTGTCGGGTGCTAAAACTGGCGCCATAACTGACGCGGATGTGTCACGCGGCACTGCATCATCGGCATCGGCCACGGGCACCACCACTGGCACGCGCGTATCGCGCAGTGTATCGGCCGGTACGTCCGCCACGTCTGCGCGTGAAAAATTGGATGCCGCCGTAAACACAGTTGGTCGTAATGCGCGTGTATCGGCGGCCGGTATAAACAATAATCCAACAGTTCGTCGTTCGGGCGTGTCACTTCGCCCCAGCACAGCCGAGGTTGGTGGTCGTGCCACCATCGCCGGCACGGATGTTCAGACGGGCTCAAACATCACGACCGAGGCGCGTGCCGTCCAATCCCGTGCATCGACAACCCAGAATGTTACAACCCGTGAAAGCATTGCCGATGCAAAGGAGCGCTTGGAACAGACGGCGGATTTGAACAAGTCCTGTCAGGAGCAGTATAATGACTGCATGGACCAGTTCTGTGCGGTAATTGACGCCAATCAGAAACGATGCAGCTGCAGTGCGAACCTGTCGCGCTATACCAAGGTTGAAACCGCGGTTAAAGATGCGAACACTCAATTAAATGATGTGGCCCAACGTATACGTTATGTTGGCCTGTCGGCGGATGAAATTCGCGCGATTATGTCCGCGACCGAGGCCGAAGAGGCCCTGTCCGGTGCCCGCGATACGACAGAAACGCGCAATATGTTAACCGAGATAGAAAAGCTAATCAAAGACCCGACAACAACGGCATCCGGCACGGATTCGTATTCGACGCTTGATTTGGATTTGGACTTCACGTCGGATATAACCGATTTGTTTAATCTGGATTTCTTAAACAATTCATCGGGCAGTATGACAAACCTGCGCGGTACGGATTTATATAACGCGGCCAAGAAGCGCTGTAACACAATTTTAACCCAGTGCAAAACCGCCGGCGCAACCGAACAGCAGATTACCGCCAACTATGACCTGGCGATTGACAAAGATTGCATCGCGTATGAACAGGGGCTGTCAAAGATGAATGAAACCCTGGTGTCCAATGTACGCAGCGCGAATCTAATGTTACAGAAGGCGCGTATGGCCGTTTTGCAAAATAAAAATCAGTACGATGCCAAGGGATGTATTGCGGCGCTGGATACGTGCATGACCGATGAAATGGTATGCGGTGACGGGTATTTGAAATGTCTTGACCCGACCAAGAAATATATTGATGAAAACGGCAATGTCGTATTGGGGCAGAATATAAATAAGATTACGGATTTTATGACCAACTATAACAACGCCAACGTTGATGCCACGTTTTTAAGCAAGGCAAACGGTGTCATAATAAACGATGCAAATTGTTCTATAGATACAGCGGATAAGGACAATCCAACAGATGTTGGCAATAATGGTGCGTGCATTGTCAAATACTTGATTCAGAAAATCGGTACTGGCCAGAATGTGGCGGACAACGGCCTGTGTCGCGCCGTATTGGACAAGTGTCAGCGTTACACATACGACAGCAATGGCAATTATAAAGCGAACAATGATATTGTTGTAAACTATATCCAGCGCGCCATGGTAAATATTCAGGCCGGTCAGCAGAAGGCTATATCAGACTATGCGTCCAGCTGTATGTTGGATTTGGCCACATGCTATAACCAACAGGTAACGCAGGTAAACACATGGACAACATCGGCCAGTGTCGCCAGTGTACGAAATGTAATGAGTGGCGCGTGCCGCAATGTTGCGCTTACCTGTGCGTATGCGGTATTTGCAGAAGATGCAGAAAGCTGTCCGACAACTGCCGGTGGCGAAGACGAATGCATCAACAGCGTATCTGATATGTTCTATCAGTCATTACTGTGCCCGGATAATTCAACGTATTCAATGACTAAGGGTACGGCCGGTGTTGGTGGGTATGTAAACGATTATTGCGTATGTAACGATAAATATGAACCGTGGGGCTCGTCATGTTTGTATGTGTGTGATGATGGCCAGAAACGCAATTCGTATGGTAACTGTGTAAGCGCTTCTTCTAACTAATAAAAATCCCGGCGAATGCCGGGATTTTTTACTTGTTTATCTTTGCCATGAATTCGTTATGCGCGGCCAATTCGTCCGCGGGGGCGGGAAATGTGCGGTGCGGGAAATCAGCGCCGATTTTTGGGTGTTTTAAAAATGCCTCATGCTGCTTGGCTATTATTTCGGCGGCGTTCGGTGCCGGTGCCGTGTTTTCCAGTTCCAAATAAACCTTTGCCAGAATTTCAGAGTCAATAAGCGCGCCGTGCGCGTCCGCACGCGCCGTCAGCGATATTCCATACCATTTCGCCAATGCGTCCAAAGTATACATCTTTGGGCCAAACACGCGGTTGCGCGCCAGTACCAGTGAATCAATCTGTTGTTGGCGCGGAATCTGGGGCAGGCCCAGTTTCGCCAATTCATAATTTACAAACGGAAAGTCAAAGTCCAATCCATTGTGCGCGACAATCGGGCTGTCGCCGATGTATTCCAAAAACTTTGGTGCAACCACGGACATTTTGGGTTTGTCTTCCAAAAATGCGTTCGATATTTTATGAACCGCATATGTTTCAGGTGGAATAATTTTGCCCTCTGGGTTTATGTATTCGTGGAACGAGTTGTCGGTAATTACACCATCTATAACCTCTACCGCGCCGATTTCGATGCATCGGTCGCCGCGCATGTATTCAAATCCGGTGGTTTCAATGTCAAAACAAATAACGCGTTTCATGGCTCCATTTCCCTTGTGAATTATCAAACTTTGTGTATTATAATGAAGTCGTGAATTTAAATCTAGAAAATCTTAATACTGAACAGCGTGCCGCGGTTGAAACGACAGAGGGGCCGCTTCTGGTCTTGTCCGGCGCCGGCACGGGCAAAACGCGGGTGCTAACCACGCGCATCGCGCATATTCTAAATCAGCAGCTGGCCTTTCCATGGCAGATATTGGCACTAACCTTTACGAACAAGGCCGCGTTGGAGATGAAAAACCGCATCGCGGCGTTTGCCGATGGCGATGTCGGTTTTCGTGCGTCTGATTTATGGTGTGGCACGTTTCATTCGATATGCTTGCGGATTTTGCGCTCTAATGCTGATGCGGCCGGCCTGCGTCGTGATTTTTTAGTATATGGCGAAGAAGACCAGAAAACTGTATTAAAATCCGTGCTGGCGACGCTGGGGTTGGATGCGAAGGATTACAACCCATCCGATTGGATTGAGCGCATATCATCAATCAAGGACAAGGGGCTAACGGACACGTCCCCGGGCAAAATCGGCGGTCGTATACTGGATGCATATAATGCGGAACTGGCGCGTCTAAATGCGGTGGATTTTGGCGATATTATTTTGAAGGTTTTGCAATTATTTGACGCATCGCCTGATATATTGGCGCGTTATCAGCGGCAGTTTAAGTATATTCTGGTTGATGAATTTCAGGATACAAATAACGCCCAGATGCAGTTTTTAACAATGCTAACCCGCGATACGGCGCAGCCGAATATTTGCTGCGTCGGCGATGATGACCAGTCGATATATTCATGGCGCGGGGCCGAGATAAAGCATATCCTAAACTTTGACAAGACGTTCCCGGACACGACTGTTCTGCGTTTGGAAACGAACTATCGCAGCACGGCAAATATTTTAGGTGCGGCAAATTCGTTGGTGCGTCACAATGCCGGGCGTTTAGGCAAAGATTTGCACCCCGCCGACGCCACCACCCGAGGCGAGCCTGTATATATCCTAACCGTTCCGACCGATTGGGACGAGGCGCGTGTTATAACTGATGCAATTTTGCGTGATGGCGCCGATAATTTTAACCGTCATGCGGTGCTTATCCGGGCGGGTTCGCTATCGCGCCTGTTCGAAGAAGAATTTGCGCGTCGTGGTGTGCCATATCGTCTGGTGGGGGCTACCAAGTTCTATGACCGTGCTGAAATACGCGATGCGATTGCGTATTTGCGTCTGCTTTCCTATCCGTTTGATGATATTTCGTTCCGTCGCGTAATCGCCCGACCGCGCCGTGGTTTTGGCGATGCGGCGTTAAATAAAATTGGTGCGTTTGGCGATAATCTAATGGCCGGTCTGCGCACCGCCCCCTTGTCGGGCAAGCAGCGCGCCGCCGCAGACGCATTTTTATCTGCCTTTGATTTTGATTGGATGGCAATGCCGCCGGCCGATGCCGCGGCCGAATTACTGGAACGTGCGGGTTACTTGAAAATGTGGCGCGAATCCAAAGAACCGGATGCGCCCGACCGCCTGGATAACATAAATGAATTAATTAATAACGTTATCGCAAAGTATGACACACTGCCCGAGTTCTTAGAGCATGCCGCCCTAATGACGGCCGACGACAATGATGCAATTGCGCAGTCGGACGCGAATGCGGTCTCTGTTATGACGATTCATGCCGCCAAGGGGTTGGAGTTTGATAACGTATACCTGCCCGCCTGGGAAGAGGGTGTGTTCCCCAACGACATGGCGATAAATGGCGGCGGCTTGGAAGAGGAGCGGCGTCTGGCCTATGTTGCGATAACGCGCGCGCGTCGTCGTGCGGTGATAAGCAATGCAATGTCGCGTCGCCTGTTTGGTGAACAGAAGTATAATTCCCCCAGTCGGTTTATTACCGAAATGGATTCGACTTTCCTGGATTTCCAAGGTGCGGCAACACATCGCCCGGCCGTTATTCATAAATCGTACGAGACGCGCCCACGCAAGACCACGCCATCGCAGTCATTGGTTGGGAAACTGGCATCGCACGCAGAAATGGGGCGCGGCGTTATTATCGAGGATGCCGGCGACATCCTTACAGTTGCATTCAAGACGCGCGGTATCAAGAAAGTTGCGCGTCAGTACTTGGAACTGGAATCCTAAGGATTGCCGCTGCCGCCGCTTTTTGATTCTTTGATTAATTTGCGTACTTCTTTGTATTTACCATACGCGGCCTTGGACATATTAACGACGTCTTGACGTACTTTCTGACCCATGCTGGCATCAATTTCGCCACCCAAATCCTTGGCTAGTGATTCCGCCTTGTCCGCCAGATACCATACCAGTGCCGCAATCATCAGCAGCACGATAAATCCGGTATCTCGCATTGTCGGCACATGCGATACTGTATCGGCATCTATCACGCCTGACATAATTGCGGCGCATACCGCAACAACAATCGACAATGATACAAAATATATCGCAGCCTTGATAAAGCGACCTATCTGCTTGGACAGTGATTCCGCGCTAAACAAACCCAGAAAGCCGTTAAAAATATCGCCCGCGATACCTTTGTATGATGTTTTGCCAATTGTTTCGGTCAGCGCTGTAAACGGCAGCATGAATATCCCTAAAAACAGGTCGGCAATCACGCCCAGTGCGATTAGTGCAAATTTCCATATATTCATGATAAACAGCACTACAAAAGCCACCCCGATTAAGAATGTGAATGCGCTGGTGCCGATGCCAATTGCCATCCATTTGAATCCGACGGCAACGCCAGTATAAAAGAATCCGGAAAGTCGCGTCGGCACGCACATCAGATTCGCCGCCGCATCTGCGTCAATCAATCCGTCGGCCGCGGCATGCACGGCCGCATATTCGCGTATCACCGCACAAGTATCGGGCAGGGACACACCCACATATCCCGTTACCGCATTCAGAATCAAATCAGACATATACGTGCCAATTGTAATAATCGGCCCCATGACCCACATAAATATTTGCGCCGCCCCGAATTCCAGCACGATTGTCCATATAATAATCATGCCGCCTTTTTTTATGATGCCTTCGATTGTTTTTCGAACCTCGGCTGTGCCGTTTATTAGCTGATATGCCTCAAATGCAATCCAGAACGCATATACGATTATAATAAAAATTATCATAAACCGTACCAGTGTCGCATCCAATATGCGCCCGACCAATGCCATGCCGTTCATAAATGCCATGCCGACCTTGGCCTCTATCGGCACATAGTTTTCCACCACCTGACTTTGGAATCCGGCCTGAAATTCAGACAGGTCGCGTTCCATGTCGCCAACAAAAACATCGCGGTTATGTTCGGTCGCCCATGTGCCAAAATCGCCAATGTCACCCCCCGCCGTCGGCAGGTTGGTTGCGCCAAACGCACCGGCCGTCAGGCAAATGCCAATAACGCATACAATCAGTTTTGAAAATAGTTTCTGAATAATCATTTTTTGCCGATTGCCTTGGTTACTTTTTCAAACATTTCGACTGGGAATTTCCAGGCCTTTTTACCGATGTCTTTCATCCAGCCGCCAAAGTCGAACTGTTCTTTGCCGGGCGCCGTCAGCAACTTGTCTACCTTTGGCGATACTGCATAATAATACAATACAAACAGCCCGAACATCAGCATCAAGAAATCCCACCCGTCTGTCATAAAGTCAAATGCGCCGGGGTATATTCGTTCGACCGCCGTCTTGCGCACGATAAAGCATTCGCGGAACATGTCGGCGTTGACCACGCCATCCGCAATGGATACGCGTTCGCATTCGGAAAATACATTCATAACCGACATTGTTTGCGCATCCGGATTTTCCGCCCGCCCGGTCAGCATTGGGGGCAATATTGCGCTGTATCCATCGGCCGGGCCCGGAAAGAACTCGTCGGCGGCATACGACACAGTTGCGTATATTATTATGATTTTCAGCGTAACGCCCACGATTTGAATTGCTGACCGTACCAGCATGTTTATCGCATTCTTAACCAGTCCGCCGGCCAGTTTCCATGTCTGTTCAAATGCGGCCGCCGCCAGCAGCACCGGCAGAAATATAATCAAAAATATCAGCTTGAATACGACGGACAACACCTGAAAGAACAGATTGAAACCAATTACCAAAAACATTATCACCAGCGCCAGCCCCGCCAGCCATGTGAACACGCCGCCCCCCATGCCCAGCCATGCATAATTCATCAGTGCAAATCCGCCCGCCGCCCCGGCCAGCATCACGCTATTCAAATTTCCGATAACACACATAAATGGCGCCATAACCGGGTTTAATATGTCGCCATCGGTGGCGGTGGCCACGTCAATCGCATGACATTGCGTCGCGTCAGTAATGCCAGCGGCCGCCATGGATAATTCCGTACCCACAAACATAACCGGTGTAATTGTAATGTTCGCAACTGTGCGCAGGGCGGCCGTTCCCCCCATCCCCAGGGCGCCAATCATCGCCCCGACAATCATTATCCGCGCGCCCTGGCGCCAGACTTTGTCGAACCATGATTTGAATTCTATCTTCTTTTCTTTCGCGTCCAGTGTTGCGGTGGTCTTTGCGGCGTCAAATATTTGTCGGGCGGTATGAAAGAATATAAATACGCCGAACCCAACCGCCATCAGCACCCATATTCCATCCAGCATCGCCCCCCAGAACATTTCGGTCGCGCGTCCGATTACCGCAAACAGTTCGGCAATATATCCGCACAGAAAACATCCAGATGCGTTGGCAATATCCGCGTCTGCGCCGATTGCATTCATAAATCCGTCCATGCTGGTATATGTAATCGCCGCCCCGCCAATGGATGACGACAAATACCAAATCCCCAGGCCGATTGCAATCAGCCACATAACAGCCTTCACGGCCAGCATAATCAGCTTGGCTTTTATCATGGCGTTGTGCCTCCTGTAGCGTTACTGCTGCTGGTAATTGCTTTGCCGATTTTCCGTGCAGTGCTCAATGCGGCACCCGTAAGCGTTCCCGCGTCTTCGGCCAATTTCTTGCCCAGGTCGGTTTCGCTTGATACATTAAATGCGCCCAGAATCATTTTCGTTACCTGTGGAATTTGGCCGTATATGAATGTTAATACGTATACCAGCACAATGCTGCTGCCCAGTGTGAGTGTTGCGATATTTTCATCGTTCAAATCGGCCTTGAATACATTGCCGCTGATAATTAGTTCCATCAGATTGGCGCTGTCTGCATCGGTCGCAACAAAGAATTTTGCAATAATCGCCATTATAACGGTGTATGTAATCACCGCCGCCCCCAGGCCGACAATTGCTCCGATAACTTTGTTTATCTGGTTTGTTCCAACGGTTTTCCCCAGGCCGCTTACCCAATCGGGCACGTCCACGCCCTTGAACGCGGCCAGCATTAGCGACAACGGAAAGAAGAATGCAAAAAATGTCAGCGCGATAATCAAATCTGCAAAATAGAAACAGAACTTTATAAACAGTTTGAAAAATCCATAGAACAGATACATTCCGATAAACAGAAAAATCAGATGCTTTATCAGCGCTCCAATCCCCAGCAGCATATCCCACGTCAGCGCATGTTCCATTACCGCAATCCCCAGTTTCATATATGCCTGAAACTGTGTAATGGTTGTCTTCATTATTTGTATAACAGTATTGCGCAGCTGGGGGCGAAAGAATCCGTCATCGGGCATATCCATCGGCTGATATGTAACTTTTTCGTCAACCGCGTCATTATCTGTGCGCAGCATGCTTTGGGTGTAAATCAGCGTTATGTTTGCCACGGGCTCGAACGTGACGGTTGTCATAAACCGCGGCAGTGCCACACCCATGCCCATAAATGCAAACACCACCAGACTGTTTATAACCAGCGGCTTTATCGATTTTTGATAAAACGGGTCGGCGACGCCGCCTTTGATATTGCGCCATACCACGCGCAATAATACAAACGCAAGCAGCACGCAAAACAATATCGCACAGAAAATGGTAAACTGCCGATACACGGCGCCTGCCGCCCCGGATATGACAATAAACAGCCTGTCAAAGACCGGACAGCCCCAACACTGCACCCCTGCATCAACAAAATAATTCAGCAGGCTGTTCATTTTGAAACCTTACCCCATATCCATTTAGCGCCTTTGGTCACATTGCCCCAGTGTCTTTGGGCGTCGCCTGTAACCTGATTATACAGTCCGTCACTAACCCCCGAATAGTCTTTCAGCCGTGTGCGTGTCATATCAAATATTTTCTGCATCAAGTAGAAAGTCAATATCGCGGACAGCCACATAACGCTATGCCCGCCAAAGCCGATTATCTGGGCGCCGGCCTGTGGCACATTGCTGTGTGCGACGCCACCGGTCGCAACAACAAATACCGATGTGTTCCATTGGAACAGTGCACGCACAATCGCAACATTTATCGCCAGTATAAACGCGCATGCAATCATTGTAACAACCAGCTGCTGCAGTGCTTTGATAATCCCGGAAAACGCCGGCCATATATCAAACCATTTGTCCGGGTTCTTTGGTTTTACAACCCATGTTAGTACTTGGAACGGGTATAAAATCAACGCCATTCCCATATTAAATATTGCCTGAATAATCAGCAGCGCCATAAACAGATTGCACCCAACAAAGGTCGTAATTAGCAGTATGCCGGATACAATATTCATAAAGTCTTCGCCACCATGCGGCACCAGTGTCGTTAGGCCTCGAATCCCACGCAATACAAAATCAAATCCGCGCTTTATCATCTGGTTGTTGACATGTGACAACTCTGCGACTGGCTGAACCATAAATTCACAGCTTTCCGGCGAAATCCATGCTTTTTCCGTTATCTCTGGCGGGCATTCAATTCTGGGGGCGCCCCCGCCGCCAATCGCGGTTGTGTCAATTGTTTCAAGTATTGCGTTTGTGTACATCGCACCAAATTGCAAGAATGGATTGACCAGCCATTCTGTAACAAACACCGGCCTGATTTGCAACAGGGCGACCGTCGCGATAATTGCGCGAATCCCAGGATTTAGCAGGTTCTTTGCAATTGTCATGCCGTCTGCCTTGCCCGCGGCCATGTCGCCCCCGCCTGAAAACCCAAAGAAAGAAACCCAGTCCTTCGGGAAATATAGTTTTAGCAGATACATCGCAATCGTTATTGCTAAAAATGCCCAAATTAAAATATATATAATTCCGTCGCCGCGTCCGACAAAAAATTCATACCCGCCGGTCGCAACCATCATCAGCGCGTCCAAAACCATTGGCACAAACGGTGCCAGGTTGAAGCCGTCAATCAAGTTGTTGCCGGCCATCGCCGCGCCGGGGGCCATAAACATGGTAACCGCCCCCGCACAAAGCAAAAATTTTTTAATTAACTTCATTCTCTAATATATATTTGTTTTCAATTATATCACATTTAAGGCAAAATATGATATAGTTAAAGCAATGAATTGGCTAAAAAAGTTCTGGATTGTATTTTTGTCGTTCCTGCCTTTGTCTGCGGGGGCGGTCGCGCCATTGGTGGCAGGTGGCATCGCCGGGGCGGTCGGAATTATCGGCTTTTCAATTTATCGCAGCATGTCGCCGGTTAATATGTCGGATGCGCTGGCTTTTTTCTCATCCTGCTGGTCGTGCCAGATGTTTAGTGACGTCATGCTAACAATGTCAAACCTGTTGCCGCGCTGCTATTCCGCAATTGGCAGTGTCGTAATCCCGTTTTCAGTCGCGCTTTGCGCAATATGGTTCGCCTGGCAGGTGGCGGCTGGCTTTATAAATGCCAAGGTCGACGACCCTTGGAATGTTGCCGGCACTTTCGGCGTGCAGTTAATGAAACTGGCATTTGTGTGTCTTTTGCTAATGGCGCCGCTGCCGCGTATGATAACAACCGTCGCGATAGAGCCTGTGTTTAACGTCGGCCTGGCAATGAATCGGGTTGCATCCGATATTACCGGCCAGGATAATTTTTCATCATGCGTTGTCGCCGCCGCCATTGCCGACCCCAGTGCGGTATCAGCCGATGCGGCCGCATCGGGTGCATATTCGCCATCGCTTCGTCATAACCTGGCCTGCCAGGTCGCCCGCGTACACCAAATGACAGGTCTTGGGATGGCGGTTGGCTGGACTATGCTGAACATGTCGTTTAATTCAAAATATATGCATAAAATTATGTGGGATATTCCAATATTCCCAAATGTGCCGATATTTTTCTGCGGTCTGTTGGTGCTGGCGCTGTTTTTTGTGGCGCTGCTGCCGATACCTGTGTATTTCTTGGAAATATTTATAACATTGTCCATGGATTTGATAATGTTGCCGTTAATGCTACTGATGTGGTTGTTTCCTAATTGGATTTTCCCGCAAAGTGGCCGCACAATCGGGCGCATGTTTGATGACGTGGTCAAAGGTACGCTGGGTATCGCCATGACGGGCGTGTTTTTAACATTTGCAATAATGTTTATAAATTCGATATTTGGCCAGTGGCGGGGCGCCTCGCGCTTGGTGGCGGCAATCGCGCAAAACGATTCGACTTTGTTAATGGATGGCCTGATGATGCGCAACGACAGTCTGATAACAATAATATTAATGGGGCTGTTTATTGCGATGTTTATGACCATGATACCCGCATTAATCAAGACGTTATTTAACGTTGCCGTATCGACAGATTTCTATGACACGACGAAGAAAAACCTAAATACGATGTGGGGCGGGATAAAAAAATGGTACGCCCAAATAAAAAAATAAAAAATCAAGTGCTTTATTTAACATCAGGGTCTTTTATGCAAAATCCGAATCTGATATAATTCATATCAATGAAGCAGTTTCCGATTCTTTACTGGCCGCGTCGCACAACAGGGGATAATGAATACCACCTGTCTCGCAAGGTAATAAACAGCATTGCCGGCGTTATGCCCGGCATTCTTACGGATGAATTGGATTTGGCGTCAATTTTTGCAGAAAATCCGGATGCGGTTGTCTATTATCCCGTGTTTTGCGAATCAACCGGCTGGTGGGGTGAATTATTGGGTGCCGATGCAGCCGTAACCGACAAGGTTATCGTGTCACCGGAATGCCAGTTAATGGTTATCAAGTCCCGGCATCATGCCAATGCGCGTGGCGGAACGCAGTTGCTGGCGGCGGAAATATACCCAACCAGCGGCTTTTTCAAGAAGATGAATTCATCAATTGCAACGGTGGCAGATATGCTGGCGACCGAAACAGGCACGATACTGGCGCTGTTTTCCGGCCAAGAATCACAATCAATTTATAAATGTATTGGAATCGACGGGTAATTCTTACCTGGGCTGTATTGGGCGGTTTTAATCTGGTAATATTGCTTGATTTCTATAAAAATCCTTGTATAATCTGCACGCTAAAAAATAAAAGGGTATTGTTATGAAACAGGGCATTCATCCGGAATATCATGAAATAAATGTGACCATGACGGACGGAAAAACAGTAAAAATGTATTCTTCGGTAAAGAAGGACTTGGTTCTTTCAACCGATAACTTGAACCATTCCGCCTGGACCGGTCAGCGCAGCAATGCCGGTGACAAGGGTCAGCGTGCGGCCGAATTCAAAAGCAAATTTGCTGGCTTTAACTTCTAATATTCTTTGCGGGAACGGGGGCGCGATATGGACTTGCTGATAAAGGGTTCTTCGGAATTAAACAAAATGTTTATGGCGCTGCAGCGTACGGCTGACGGCTTGCGCCGCGATTTCGGAGAGGTTGAAAACCTGCAGCAGTCCTTGCGCGGTGCGCGCGACTTTGTGGGCAAGGCTGCGTCCCGTATCGAAGAAAGCATTTTGTCCGATCTGTTGCTGGTGCGTCCTGCGGCGGGGTTGTTAACACCGAACGTTAGCCGTGATGGCGATGGCCGTGACGAGTTTGTTCTGGCATTATCCGGCGCGTCGAACTTTGTTCGCGCCAATTCGCATTTTGCAATATCGTTGGCATTACGTTCCAATGATGAAACCAGAATCGCATTGGTCTATTCCCCAATCGAAGACAAAGTTATATTATGCAGAGGCGGGCAATGGTGCATACATGTTCTCTGCGTATCATTCGGCAAAGGTAAAGGTTTCAAACCTGTCGGATCCGGCTGATTTGACAATTGCATATAATACATCGGACATGCGTGCACCGCGTTGTGCGAATCCGCGTCGTACGGGATGCCCCGCGTTGGATTTGGCGGGTGTTGCGGCGGGAAAGCTGGATGCGTTTGTATCCGACCCGTTGGATTGGGCGGAAATCGCGGCGGGTGACCTGCTTGTGCGTGAGGCCGGCGGAAAAATCGAAATGGCGGCGGATTTGATTGCCACCAACGGTAAGGTTGAATTGTAATTTTTCTTTTTGGTCCCATCGTCTAGCGGTTAGGACATCGGATTCTCATTCCGGTAACACGGGTTCGATTCCCGTTGGGACTGCCAGAATAAAAACGCCCATCGGGGGCGGTTTTTATTTTGCATCAGTCCCCAGGAATTGAACCCGTGGGTTCGTCTGCGGAGTTGGCGAAAACGCGAGAGGCGCGATTTGAGCCTTACGAGCGGAAAGGGGCCCACGCATATAGTGTGGGAATTTACATTCCCGTTGGGACTGCCAAATATTAAAATCTTGGCGTTTGTGCAAACAAAAATTTCTTTTAATTATATTACCTTCATGATATTATTTAACAATGAACTGGTGGGGACACCGGTTCGGGGGCTGTAGCTGGCCTGCTATCGTCGGTGCAAAATAACAGGACATCGTTAATCCGATATTCTCGTGTTTTGTATCGTTATTTATCCCTGACCTGTATGGGTCGGGGGGCTGTTGGTTATACAATACAGGTTTGCTGAAAGACCAACAGAATCAATACGATAGTGATTAGCTAACTCCCCGACCGCTTGTGTTCTGCCGGCGGTCTGATTTATTGCATAGCGGGGAGGGGAATTTGTGCCTTTCTAGGGTTTTATTAGCCGCTTTGATGGTGGGTTGTGTGGTTAATGCAACAATGGCGGCGGATATATTGGCATTAGATGATGCGCTGCGTGTAACATATATGGCATGCATTGGCATTGATGAAGAATTGTCTGACTTAAAAAATATGGCGGGGATAAATACGGCGGTAACAGCGGTTGGCACTGCAGCGGGCGCAGGCGCCACGGTTGTTGGTATCGTAAAGGCGTCCAAGGACAAAGAAGCCGAAGAGCTGGAGCGGTTAATAAAAGAACTGCGTGAAATGGAAGAAGGAAAGCCGGCGGCTACAGAGGCTGAACAATCTGAGTTTCTTGCTCAATTTGAATCTTCCTATGCCACGGCTATAAAGGGTTTGGAAACGGTCCAGGCAAAGCTGGATAAGGTAACGCAGCAGTCAAAACGCCTGGGTAATTGGCGTACCGGTCTGATTGCCGGCGCGACCGCAACCAATGTAGCCGGTGCGATTATTTCGGGCGCAAATAAAGCGGATAAAGATTTGCAAGCCCAAATTAATGATTGCCTGGCGTCTATGGATGTGTTGCGTCAGTCAATGATGCAGGCAAGAATCAATGGCGAAGATATTTCGGAAGCCCAGGAAATCCTTGCGGCATGTTCTGAATACAGCTATGTTGATGTTTCAAAGATAAATAATCGGGGCAAAGGCTCAATGATTTCTTCTGTTGTTGGCGCAACTACCGGTGCGGCGGGCACTATAACATCTGCAGTCGCAAATACAGACGTAACGCGTAATGATAATACGGATTCAGGCAAGCGGAAAGAAAAGAATCTAAACACCGCAGCGAATATATTGTCTGGCGTGACCACTGCGGCCAGTGCAACCGCAACTGTATTTAACGCGACCCAAATCAGTGCGATAAAGAAAGTCTCCGCAGTTGCAGAAAAATGTACAGGGGCATTAAAATGAAAAAATTTGCACTGGTATTTTCATTGCTTAATTTCACACTGTGCCCTGCATTTGCGAATATACATATTAGTCCTGATGCGGTTGTGGCGGCAGTTAGACAGCATGTGTCGTCTAACAAAGTAAATCCTGTTATAAGGGAATATAATGCTCAGCTAAAGGCATCGAATGGCAGTGGAATTGCGGCTGATAAATTGTGGAATGTATGTGCGGCGGCCGGTTGGAATGTTAAAGAGTCTGCGGGCAAGGCAAAATGTCAAACATTTGTAACCGCGCTTGTAAAATCTGGCAAGGTGGCATTCAAAGAAGTCTGTGGTAATGATAAAGGCAAGACAGGTGCGACCGAACGTTGCGTGACAGACTTCAAAAACGTAAAGGTAAATATTGGTCCCGCCATTGCAATTGCCAAAGAATACGCATTAGTAAAATATAAGGATAACAGTCTGCAGTGTTTTAACAAGCATCGGTTATCATGGAATGATGACTATGTTAAGTGCGTATCAAAAAATTCAAATACATACTATGAGTTTCAGTTTGATTCAGTCACAGAATCAATAGATAACACGATAAAAAACGGCATTCAGCGTGCGGTGTGCGCTATACATGGCGCGACATCTACATCAGCGGGATTATGTTGGTGGTGGCACAAATATATCTGCAACATCAACCTATGTTGATGCATCTTGCGCGGCGGATGCGGCAAAGTGCGCCAATATAAACAAATCAATTGCAAAATTTGGCTATGTGGCGACGTATAAAAATAATTCCTGCAAGATAAGTTTTGAAACTGTTTCAGACCGCAAATCCCTGCGTACAGCATTTGGTATTGATAATTTCGTATTTTGTGCAGGATTCCAGGCACTGAATAATCAAAGCACCGAAGCGTACGTAAAAAATTATATTGCCTCAAAGGCCGGGGTGCATGTTGGTGCTGTCAAATGTGATGCTGGCTTCAAAACATATACCGGGCCGGGCTGCAAAGTCAATGGTTTGACTGATTTCAAAGATGATATAAAGACCTGTTATATTGGCAATGCGGCAATTGATTTGGTCTTTGATGATATAAACGAAGCATGGACGACATATACCAATGCCGCAGACCAGGCAATGGGATGTATCATCAGTGGCGGTACGTTCAGCGGCAAACGATGCATTGGCCTGGGGGAGCAGCAGTGTAACACTCTGAGTACTGCAAACATAAGAGCATGCCCGGAATGCGCAAAGGTTTATTGGGACAAAAACAGCAAAAGTTGCGTATTGCCGGCGGGCACATCGGCCGCAAATTTACAAAAAGGTGTAAATATCGGAATAATTGTTGGCGGAACAGTTGTCGCCGTTGCAGTGACAATTGGAACCGCCGGGACGGGTGGTGCTGCGGTGACGGCGCTTGTTTTAACTGGCATTGAAACCGTTGGTGCTGGGATAGAGATAACATCACAATTACAAATAGACGGCATCGCAGATGAATTCTTGGTTAAAAGCAATCAATGTAAAAGCACCTCTTGTGCAGAAGATTTGCTGAAACAGAATTTACAACGCATGTCCAATATTTCGGGCGATATGACCGATGCCGAAAGTACGGCAGTAGATACAGAATTGGCGCGCTTAAACGAACTTATCCCTGTTACTTCTCAGTTTTATACGGACATCGTCGCGGGGGGAAGCATAACAGGCACAAATGCCAAAAGCCTGCTAGATTCTGATAGCTGGGAGGCGGAACAAGTATGGCGTGCGGTTGGCATCGGATTGCAATTAACATCTGTATTTACATCGGTTGGTAAATGGGTACTGGGCAAGACGGGCATGCTGGCCAGAAAATTGCCAAAGACAACCGCATCAATAACCTCAAAAGCAAAATCCAGCCGCACCGCTATAAAGCAAAGAGTAGCTGGTGGAGAACAGGTAAGGCTGTCAAATGGCGACGTGGCTGTTCCGGCAGGCAAGTTGGCGGCATCTAAAAATTATGCAGAGTTTGCACAAAACCAAGTGCAGGCTGAACTGAATGTGATACGTAACATGGGGCACAGGGCTGACTTAAATCGCGATGAAATGGCGGATATTGTCATAGAGTATATAGAAAATGCTGCAAAAGCAGCGACAGATACAGACGAGGTGTTGGCGTGGCAAAAGTATCATCAAAAAATGGTAGAATATCTAGCACGTAAATTTGATTACAATAAAACACTAAATGTTGCGCGTCAGCGCCAGACGAACTTATTTGGAAATAATTGCACGGGATAAAAAACTAGCCCAAATGGCTTTGGATTGGAAAGAACTGTCGCCAGAAGACAAACAACACTTTTTATTAAATGTTATCTATAAAGCCAATCAGTCATATTGTAAGGGAAATTTTTGCTCTGTAACAGTTGGGGATTTTTTAGGTGGTAGCGCCAGCTATAAAAACGGACACATTGAAATCGGTTTGAAAGCAGGTAATGTTTATACAAGTTGTGGTCAGTTGCGACATGTATCCCCAAACAGCAGTTTGGATGATGTTATGATGGCACTTGCTCACGAGCATGCACATAGTATTACAAGACTAAATCCAACAGAAAGCAGTGTGCCAGAAGATTTGATTGGATGGGCTATTATTCACAACGAGGATAATTTGCGCAATACAACGCGTATAGGTGTTCAATCATTACAGACAAATTATGTAGATTTATTATTGGAAAAAGAAGCTTTTTTAGTCGGCGAAACCGTTGGACGGGATTTTGAGGCCGATTTATTTGATTGGCTTGAGATGTTATATTAGCCTATTGTCAAAATTTTTATCTAAAAATTCCTTTGACTTAAAAGCGTCTTTTCTTTATATAGTATTTCTGAATCAGTGGGGACACTGGTTCGGGGCTTTCACAGGCCTTAATTAGCCGGTACAGAATATCAGGGATTTGTTTCCGTGATTTTGTATCGTTATATATCCCCGATACAAAAGGTCGGGGTGCTATTAGTTATAAAATACGGTCTTGTCCGAAAGACTAATGGAATCATTGCTAATTTGATTTGTGAACACCCCGACCACTGTGATTTTTCGCTAGTGGTCTCTTTTTTAACTAAAACAAAAAAGGGTGAAACACATGAAAAAACTAATGATAACATCTGTAGTCGTATTGTCAGCGGCGGCCTCCGCAAATGCAAGCGTATACCTGAACTGGGATTCGTATGATGCCGAAACGAATCCAAGCGGTATGGTGCATGTAGATAAGAACAATCCTGCCCCCGGCGCCGAACACAATTTTAGCGTGTTACAGAATGCTGTAAATCAAAACGCGGTTGAATTTGACCGCTTGAACCAGGTTGCGGCAGGCTGGAACAACTATCTCTTTGGCGAAAACGGGGATATGAGCGACGGTCTGTTCTGGTCTTATTATGTTAAAGATGGCGGTGTCCAGAAACGCTTGGCGGCACTGGAAAATACGTCCATCAAAGAAGACATGGAATCGGGTTTCAGCTTAATCATGGATGATATGAGCGCAGGCTTTGCCGCAATACAAGAAGATGTTGTTACGGCGTTTGGGTGCCTTGCGGATAAAATCCACGATATGGACAAAGACCTGTCTGCGGGTATTGCCTCGACCGCTGCATTATCATCGGTTGCGGTGTCAAATGTTTCGGCAGGCGAAGTATCTGTTGGCGGTGGTTATGGTTATCATAATGGCCAGTCTGCCGCGGCCTTTGGATTCGCGGTTGGCCTAACCGATGCATGGTCTATGAATGCAGGGGCTGGTTTCTCGTCGGCGGACACCACATTCCGTGCGGGAACAAATTACAAATTTAAGCTGTTTTAATTTGTAATAAGCATAAAAAAACTGCCGCCATTTTTGGCGGCGGTTTTTATTTTCGCATTAAGAACTTTCGTATTAAATCCATCGGCAGTATCAAAGCTGCCAGACCAAATACAATTCCCCATTGCGTCGCGGACAGTGGTGCCGTCTGCAGTGCGGCCCCGCCAAATTCTACGCATAGTACCGCACCCGCGATAACGGCGACTGCGATATAAATAAACATCGGATTGCGAGTAATCCCACGCAGCAGGTTATATCCATCTGTGCGTATGTTAAATCCGTTTAGTATCGCCATAATAACCAGCAATGCAAACCGCGCGCCCATATATGCATCGGGTGTTGGAAACATGTTGCGAACCGGCGGCGTCATCATCAGGCCAAATATTGCAACAAACATGATGGTTGATATTGCAATTTGCGAAATGTCCCCTCGGCGCAGCAGCGGCGCATCTTTGCGCGGCGCGGGCGAATTCATGTATTCCGCATGGGGCGGCTCGCCCCCGAATGCCAGTGAGTTTAAGCTGTCCATTACAATATTGATAATCAGAATCTGAACCGCGCACAGTGCATCAACCCCAATCAAAACCGGGAACAACAGGCACAGCACGATTAAGCTAAAGTTAATTGGCAATTGGAACCGCAGGAAACTGACCACGTTATGCAAAAACGTTCGCCCGATTAGCACGCATTTCGCAACCGAAACAAAGTTGTTGTCTGTAATGATAATATCGCTGGCTTCTTTGCATACATCGGTGCCATCACCCATGGCAAAGCCCACGTCCGCGCGTCGCAGGGCGGGGGCATCGTTTGTGCCATCTCCGCACATCCCGATGCTTTTGTTCATCTCTTGGGCTATTTTTACAACGCGCAGTTTCGTTGCCGGCGTCGCGCGGGCAATTACTTTGATGTGCGCCATGTTTTTTTGAATCCACGCGTCAGTATGCGTATCCAGCGCTGTCGCCGAGATGGTTATGTCGTCGGGCGAATTGATAATCCCGCATGATTTTGCAATCGCCTGGGCAGTCTCGGCAATGTCGCCTGTAATCATCATGACTTGTATGTTGGCGCGGTTCAGCATTTGTATTACTTGCGGCACATCAGGTCTGATTTCGTCACGCAGTGCGGTTATGCATATCAGTGTCATCCCGTTCGGCATTTTATCGTCGCTTGCGCGGGCGTCTTTATACGCGCATGCAACCACGCGCATTGCATCGCCCGCCGCATCGGCTAAGAGCTTATCCGTTACCGCTTTCTTTATCGGGCGGGTGCGCCCGGACTTATCAATATATGACGCACAGTGCTGCAATACGATTTCCGGCGCACCGCGAACCATTGTTATGTCTGCCCCGGATATGTTGGCCACAGTCATGGAATACTTGTTCGCGCTACAAAACGGTACGCGCGAATATATCTTGCCGGATTTTGATATGCGCCCCGCCGCGCTATGGTCAATATATTCCAAAATTGCGCGGTCTGTGCTGTTTCCGCCAGTAACCTTGTTGTGCGTGTCATATTGTGCGCTGTTGTTTAAGACGGCACTGTCGTAAAAGAGTTTTGTTGCAGCCTCCGCCCCTTGCATATCGCCGCCATCGCCCAGAAAATTCGCCACAACCGACATCCGTCCAAAGGTTAGCGTTCCTGTCTTATCCGTGCATATTATATGCAAGTTTCCTGCCGCAGGTATCTTAGCCGGATTTTTTGCTAGTATGTTATTTTTTATCATCAGGCCGGTGTTCCGACTGGTAATAATACTAATAATGAACGGCAGGCCCTCTGGCACCGCTGCCACGAACAGCGTCAGCGCAATCATCGCGATGCGCAAAACGGTATGTAATGCTTCGGCACCATGCTCCAATGTTCCGCCCATCAGATTCATTGCAATCAGTACGGCGCATACGACAATTGCGCACACTGTTCCGATTTTGCTAATTTTCGCGGCAATAGAATCAATTTGAATCTGCAGTGATGTTTTAACCTCGTCAATGCCGGCTAGACTGGTCATAATCTGGGCGTTTTGCGTGTCGGCGCCTATGCGCGTAACGCGCATTGCGCCTTCGCCGCTTTGTACGGTTGTGCCCGCGAACAGGCTGTTTTTATCGGTATAATCATCGGCGGTTATGGCGCGATTGGGGGCGTATCTGTATCCACGCACAGGCGCTTTGTCGCATTCGTCAGACTCGCCGTTTAGAATGGAATTGTTAACCGATACCGCGCCATCAATTATGTATCCATCGGCGCAGATAATCTCGCCCGCTGCTATTAATATCGTGTCGCCAACGACGGCGTCGCGGCTGTCAATACTGTGGATTTTTCCGTCACGCACAACGCGGCATGTGTGCACCGATGCCGCGCGTTGCAGTTCGCGTGCACTCTTTTGTGTACGCAGTTTTGTTGTAACACTGATTAGTGTCACGATTAGTAGCACTATGCCAATGCCCGCGGCCTCGAACAGGTCGCCCGCCCCCAGCGCCGCCATTACGATAAACAGCCCCAGCATAACCAGCAGAATTAAATTAATTTTGTCTTCAAATACCTCTTTTAGAAAATACCACGCAGACTTTGGGGCTGGCATCGGAATCTCATTCATGCCGTACTTTTTTCGATTGGCAATTACTTCCGTGCGGCTTAATCCCATAATTTTCATAATATTCCCCCTCGGGTTACAGATAATAATACCGATTATATGCCCGATTGCCGCACCGGTCAACAGGCATGTTTAGCGTGTTTTTTTGTTGATATTGCCCCGCTTTGATATATAGTTTGAACGCAATGACAGTACAGAAACAGATTTTAATTTCATTGGCGACATTTGTTGCAATGATGTTCGGGCCGGCTGCATCTGCCCAGACGGACATTCTTGAAATAAACGACCAAATTCGCCATGCGCGTGAGAAGATTCAAGAATCGCGTATCCGCAATGCAAAGAATATTCGCAGAAATTTGCGGCGTAACCACCATTATCGCTATGTTATAGATTATCAAACAGAAACCGATAGCCTTCGTGCGGTCAACGATGAATATCTAACGCGTGCCCAAGAAATTGTCCGCAAAAAAGATATTTGGGCAATGCCTGCGCATAATCCGATGGTGTTTATTTTGTACTCAAAATACTCGGAGTTAAATAGCCTGGGTAATTTATATAACATGAACCAGCGCCGCATTGATAGGTATGAGTATCATGTTGAGCAATCCAAAGGCTATCCGCAAAGTGTAAAGAATTATTGTGACAGCATCATGCACGCCGAGATTGATTACTACCAGCACATAATAGACTCTTTGCTAAATAAAAAGATGCAGTTAATAAAATAATAACCCGCCCCAATGGGCAGTGTTTAAATTCTTGGTTGTGCCTGATAAGCAATCTTCGAACCTTTTGTTATAATTATTTAGTAACAAAGTTGAGGCGCTTGAACAAGGTTCAGGTATCGTTCGGCAATGATGTTGCAAATGAATGAGAAATGTAATAAGGTCTGATTATCATCATGACAAAAGGGTAAAATATGAGAAAATTATGCAAGTGTCTTTTTGTTTTATTGTTGCTACAAGGATGTGTGGAACCTTCACGAACAATAGAAGTTTATAAATTAGAAAAATATAATGGTTCAGAAGTGCCTGTTTGCATAAGTTATCAGCAAAAAGCAAAACTAGTATCAGAGGACTGGTATGATGTTGATACTTGTGGTAATGAAATACATGTCCCCGCACAATATGAACCGATAGCAAGTTCTTGTGATACAAGACAAGTTAAGATTGTGCCATATGATTATTGTTTAGCAACATTGCCAAAACCTGTTCATTTGGTTGAAAAGAAAGAAAAAGATATGACTATATGTTATGATAGAAATAACAAAGTAGAATTGCCAATTTCGTATTGCCAAAAAGATAGCGTGCAAATTACCAATGTTTATTAAAAAGAACCGGATGATGAAGGCGCCGGTATGGAAATGTTTTAAGCAAATTGGCGTATATCAATAACGATACAAGACGATAGAGTGGAAACGGTTCCTGTCGTTCAAATAATGTAAAAACAAAAAAACTCGTCCTTATGGCGAGTTTTTTATATACTACAACCATATTGAATCAAAATATAAGCTATAACACTGTTTTAGTGTTTTTTTGATTTTCTGTGGTTCGAATATCGGTAAAAATTAGTAATTTTGAAAATTAAACATTTGAACTCGACATAAGGTTTGGAAATCAAAATAAAAAAAAACCTTGCGGACTGTTTTTATTTTGGTTGGGGCGCACGGATTCGAACCATGATAAAGAGAACCAAAATCTCTTGTCCTACCATTAGACGACACCCCAATGTCGGCAATGATTATAAAGTTTTTTCATGTTTTTGCAATAATAAAATATGGTACGCAACGCGACAGTTGAAAAATAATTTTGATTTTTTGTGATTTAATGCTTGAATTTAATTCATTAAAATTTATAATGATTCAGATTTTTAATGATTTGGAATCAACTCGTCATGAGTATAGGGGAAAATAAAATGCCGCGCAAGGAATTTGTTAAATTGATGGAGGAAAATGTTCTGATACTGGACCGTCTGGCCGCCACGCCTGCGTTTGGACCCGGCGTATTTGTCAGGCTACCCGCGCCAGCAAATGGTAGTTCTTGTTCGGTTGTATATGGGTGGACGTGCGCGTCTGAAAGATATTGCGTCGCGCGAAACTGTATCGGCGCCGAATTTGTGTGCATCTTTTCGCAAGTTGGAACATGACGGATTTATTGCCCGCGACATAGACGAGCGGGACCGTCGTAATGTATGGTATTCTGTAACGCCGGCCGGCGAAGAACTGGCACGTCGTGTTATGGAAAATTTCCGCATCGGTATTGACCGTATGTTTGCAAATCTGCCACGTGCAGACGAAGAACGTTTAACCGGTGCTTTGAAAATAATGAATAGTGTGTTAAAAGCAATGGAGTAGTATAAATGCGTAATGCAGGAATGGTAACAGGCGCCATGTGCGCCATTTTGTGCGCCGCACCCGCAATGGCGATGGATTTGTCGCTAAGTGGGGCGGTTGAAAAAATCATGAACGAATCGCAGGATTTGAAAAAGGCCGATGCCAATGTAAAAAAGCCCAGGCTCAGCTGTCGGCGGCAAATTCCAATCGCTGGCTAAAGTTGGATGCATCGGCAACATATATGAATATGATTAACGTAGAGCGTCCTTGGAAATCTAACGGATTTACATTGCCATCTGAAATCGGCGGATTGATTTCAGAATCATTGAAAGACCAGGCTGTATATATTGACGTTCCGGATAATATCATGATGGCGGGCGTTACCGCAACGCAGCCGATTTATACATTTGGCAAAATCGGCAACGCAGTAAAGAGTGTAAAGTCTGCGGTAAAAATGACAGAAAGCAGCCGCGAGCTAACACGTCGCGAGGTACGTTACAGCGCGGCGAACGTTTACTGGACTGCCAAAATGACCGACGATATTGTCAAGATTGCCAAGGCTGACCTGGCGGCGGCGCGTGATGCGCGTCGTAATTTGTCGGTGGCCGGCCGCGCCGCGCGCAGCAATCTGGTAAAGATTGAATCCGACATCGCGACCAAGGAAATAAATTTGTCTGACGCGGAATTTAATCGCGATACGGCGTACAGAATGCTGAAAATTCTGGCCGGGATTGATATGGACGAGGACATAACGCTGACCGATGATTTCCCAAAGACATTTGCGGCATTGGATGCTTCCACGCTTAAGAGCAACCCGCAGTGGGATATATTAACCCAGCAGGTTAATATGTATGAATCCAAGGCGCGTGCATCGCGTGCGGAATACTTGCCAACATTGGCGGCAACCGCATCGTATAACTTTGTCGCCATGGGCAGCCAGGTTGACAATATGTTTGACGACAAGGGCTCGCAATCTGCATATTGGGGCCTAGCGTTACAGATGCCGATATTCCACGGAGGTGCAATTCGTGCAAACGCAACCATGGACGCCATGGACGCCGAGGTTGCCCGTCAGGACTTAGATAAATCCAAGAAATTGTTAAGCGAGGAATATCAGACCGCTATAAACAAGTACAACCACCTGCGCGGGAATCTGGCGACGCTGGAAAATGCGCGTAATCTGGCGGCCAAGGCGTACACTTTTTCAACCGAACGTTTTGCGTCCGGTCAGACATCAGCGGTTGAATTGTCAGAGGTATCGGCCGGCCTGTATCAGTTGGATATGGCGTTGCTGAATGCAAAGTATAACATTTTAATGGCGGCAGAATCCGTCAAGAAACTGGGTGAATAAACAATGACACGTATAGTTGAATATTTTGAAAAGTTACAAAATTGGATTAAGACTCCGCGGGCAAAGCGCACGATGTATCTGCTGGCGGCGGTGGCGTTGGCATGCTGGGTTATGTTCCGTATTGTTATGATTGGCATGGAACATCGTCAGTTTGTGTTTAACCCGACGCGCGATGCGTTATCCAATGGCAGCCCGGTCGAGATATTAAATATGACCCGCACGCCGGGCCAGTTGCGCGAACCTCTAACCGTGCATAATAATCGTGCCATGGTATCTGGTGCGCGTGCGCACATTCTGCGCCCCGGCCAGAAAATCGGCGACGGTGTTATTGTGTCCGTGTCGGGCGGCATTGATTTGGATACCGGTATGCACGTTGTAAAAACGCGTGGCGTGTCGGATGGCCTAAATTATGCCGAATATGATACAACGGGTTACTTTGTGCCGGTCTATGCGATTAAGAACAATGTTGTCATGGTTGCAGAAAACGATGTTGCGCGCGCTCGCACGGTAACCATCGGCCGCAGTGATGCCGACAATGCGTTGATTACGTCGGGTCTTAGCGATGGGGATGTTGTTATCTTAAGCAATGTTTCCGACGGCGCAAAAATTCGCATAAAGAAATAATCGTCTTGGAATAGTATAGGAGAAAACAGACATGTTAAACTTTTTCGTTCGCAGACCGATTACAACCTTAATGTTCGTATTGTTCTGGGTTGTATTGGGTTTTGTATCGTTCCCGAAAATGAATATCGAACGCACGCCGTCGCTGGACTTCCCGATGGTTACCGCGAACTTCGTATATCCCGGCGCATCGCCAGAGGAAATTGAATCCCAGGTAATTAAAAAGGCCGAAGACGCCATGTCCGAGGTCGCCGGTCTAAAGAAGTTAACATCCCAGGCGTTTGAAAACGGCGGCTATGTAATGGCTGAGTTCCATTTGGGTGTTGATGTTAACGACAAAGCGTCCGAGGTAAAGACCAAGATTGACGCCTTGGCGTCGGAATTCCCAGACAGCTTAAAGCAGCCTGTTGTGGAAAAGTTAAACCCGCTGCAGGAATCGGTTGTTGACCTTGTTCTGCGTGGTGCGACGCCGACCGAATTTGATGAATATGTGGACAAGACACTGTCCAATAAAATCACGGCGATCCCTGGCGTGGCCAGCGTATCTGTCTTTGGTGGTCGCGAACGCGCCGTGCGTATTGAAATGGACCCTGATTTAATGGCGGCCCGCGGCGTTACAATTATGGATATTGTATCTGCGCTGGGGAACAAGAACTTGAACGTTCCGGGCGGTAAAATCGAATCCGGGGCGGGTTCATCCAACGTTCGCTTTATCGGGGAATTCGCATCCATTGCAGATATTGAGAATCTGCAGGTCGTTACGATGGAAGGCCAGAAATTCCGTATCGCCGACGTTGCGACCGTTCGTGACGCCGCGCGTGATATTGAAACCGGCGCCCGCTATAACGGCGAAGACGTTGTTGTTGTGTCTGTTGTAAAGGCCGACGACGGTAACGCGATAAAGATTTCCAAGGCTCTGCGTGAAAAGATGCCGGAACTAGAAGCCGCCATGCAGACCCGTTTCCCGGGCGCGACCATGCAGATTGTATCGGATTCATCTACATCCATTGCGGATGAAACATACAGCACAATCTGGGGTATCGTACTGGGTATTATCTTTACAGTTTTGGTATTGTTGGCGTTTACCCGCAACTGGCGTTCCACGATTATCGCGGGCGTCGTAATTCCGGCATCTTTGATTGCCGGATTCTTCTTTATGGACGGCAGTGGATTTACCATCAATGCGATGACCCTGTTGGCGTATTCTTCGGCGCTGGGGACACTGGTGTCAAACGCGATTATTCTGATTGAATCCGCGCTTGGTGAAATGCGCGCTGGCAAGCATCCCGATGACGCCGCGATTGACGGTACAAAGAAAGTAGCCGTATCTGTTTTGGCGGGTGTCGGGACCAATGTCGTGGTGTTCTTGCCCTTGGCGTTTATGGGCGGTATCGCGGGGCAGTTCATGTCCCAGTTCGGTATGACGGTTGTGTATTTGACATTGCTGTCGTTGCTGTTCTCGTTCACATTGGCGCCAATGATGATTGCGAAATTCCTGCGTCTGGCCGCGCCAAAGGAACGTCGCATTGATACAACCCAGACCGTTGTAGAGGACAAAAGTCCGCTGCGTGCATGGTTTGATTTCCAGTTCCGTCATCCGGGCCGCGTTCTGCTAATGGCGTTGGTAATATTGGTATCGTCTGCAATGTTGATGAAGTGGGTGGGTAATGAGTTCTCGCCATCAACAGATACGGACGAAATCACGATTACCGCGCGTGCGCCGATGGGTGCGACATATGAAAAATCCGAAAGCATCGCCGCCCAGATTGAAACAATCCTGGCTGACTTCCCGGATGTAAAGGCGTCGACCGTAAAAATCGGTGAACGCGGTCTGCAGAACATTACGGTAAAGCTGGAGCTTCGCGAACTGGGTACCGAGCGCAAGATTTCGGACAAGAAATTAGCCGCGCAGATTTTACCGCGCCTGGCCGAGATTCCAGATGCCGAAATCCAGATTAAGGCCGGCGCCGGCATGTCTTCGACCCAGACATCTGATATCGTATTGAACATATACGGCGAAGACGACGAAATCCGTAACGACTATGCCGCCCGCGTCTTGGAAATGATTAATCAGATTCCAGAGGTTCAGTCCGCGGTACTGGCACAGTTGGCCCCGAATAATGAAACGCGTTTCATCCCAGACCAGGAACGTATGAATTCGTGGGGTGTGGCTAATTCCTATGCGGGTGCGTCCTTGCGTGCCGCGCTATACGGTAACGATGATTATGATTACAAGGAAAACGGCGAAGAATATCCGATTATCGTTGAATTCGCCCGCCCGTTCAAGACTGGTTCCTTGTTCGATAACGTATATGTAAACTCGGCCAAGGGCATGGTGCCGTTAACCAGTGTCGGCACGATAGAATCACGTCCCGCCACCCCGGACATCAGCCGTCTGGACAAGAGCCGCATTACCGAAATCGACGTAAACATCGGCAAGTCCACCATGGGCCCGGTTCAGCAAAAGATTATTGCTGAAATGGATAAAATGGAATGGCAGGCGGGTTATTATGCGTCCTTTGGCGGCATGGCCGAAACCCAGGACGAAACATCCGCCGAAATCGGCAAAGCCTTCTTGCTGGCGACGATATTGACGTTCATGTTGCTGGCGGCGATTTTGAACTCGCTGGTACACCCGATTACGATTGCGACGTCAATTATCACATCGTTCGCAGGCGTATTTATCATGCTGTTCTTATCGGGGGCATCAATGAATGTGGGGTCAATGTTGGCGTTTGTTATGTTGGTCGGATTGGTTGTGAATAATAACATTCTGGTGCTGGAACCGACGATAAAGCGCATATCCGAAGGTGCGGTCGCGCGCGTCGCGCTGTGGACGGAATTGACGGACAAAAAGAACATGGTTCTGATGACATCAATTGCCGTTATTACTGGTATGTTGCCGCAATTGTGGTCGACCGACGGTATGAAGGTTGCCATGGCCGCGGTTATGATTGGTGGTATGCTGGCGTCATTGATATGGACGTTTACGTTAACGCCCGCGCTGTTCTTCCTGATGGAGGGCATGCGTCGCAAGTTCACTAAAAAGTCCAAGAAAAAAGCATCAAATAAACAAAACTAAAACAGCGGGGCCATCTGGCCCCGTTTTTTCGCCACAATAAAATTTGCAGTACAATAAAAACATTGTTATAATGCCGCCGAATAAAACAAGGATTATATACATGTTACAGAAAGTAGATGTGGTCGTATTTGATTTTGACGGGACACTGTCCGCGCGCGACTGCAATGTTGAATTTGCAAAGTATTGTTTTCGCCACTCTGTGCGCCCGTGGCTGTTTTTGCCTTTGATGGCGGTCTGTGGTATTGTGCGCTGGCTGCGGCCGGGGGGCGTTTGGTGGCGTGAAAACATCCGCCGCTTTATGACCCCAGACATGGTTCGCCGCTTTGCCCCGGATTTTATCCGCGCACATCGTCGTGAACGCTTTGGCTGGGCCAAGGAACAGGTTGCCGCCGAACGCGCGGCCGGTCGCAAGGTTGTGCTAATTTCCGCCGGGCCGGATTATTTGGTGCCGAAATTGGTGCGTGACATAAAGTTCGATGCGATTATGACATCGGTTATGGACGCACGCGCGCCGTGGAAATATAAATTCTTGTGCTGGGGCCCGAACAAGGTTGTCGCCCTGGACGAATGGGCAAAGGCAAATAAATATGTCCCGCGTGTTGTTCGTTCTTATTCCGACAGCAAATCAGACATGCCGATGATGGAAATCGCCGCCGAAGAGGTCTGGGTTGATAAAAAGACGGGTTTAAGAAAACACGCCTAATGAAAATAAAAATTGCCATGGTAAGATAAAACCATGGCAATACCTTTGTTGGATACATTAACAGATTTATTAAGCGCGTCCAGCGGCGCACTTGTCGGCGCGATTGTGACGGGCCTGTTTAGTCGTGGTCGCAACCGTCAGTTATCCGACCAAGTAATGGCGGGCCAGCAAGAATTAGAAAAACAGCAGTTGGAAAACGAACGCTTGCTCGGGCTAATAAAAGAGAAAGAAAGTTTTATATTGGAATTGGAAGAGCGTATATTGGATGCAGATAAATCAAAGACGAAGACAAAACGGCGGAAATAACCCGCCGTTTTGAATTTTGCCGGCATCCCTGCATTTCTTCTTGTCATTCCCGCACTGAATTTGAAAAACAATTGATAATTGTTTTTCAAAGAACGGGAATAGGGCCCTTAAGCCCCACTCCTGCCTGCGCAGGAGTGACAATGTGGGCGGTGGCGCGGTGCCTCAGAATAATTTGCAAATTGTATTTTTATCCGGTATAATAACTGCGTGACGATGTATTGTCGTCATGGGGTGTCACAACCCCTCGTAAGAAAAATCCAACAGTTTGGTTGGAGGGTGGTGAATATATTGAATAAGCCCACTATTTCTTACGATAGTTGTGAACCTCCAACCGCCATTCGATAGGCGGTTTTTTTATTGGATATTTTTAAGTATTTGTATATAATGCATTTGTAGCAATTTTATTGCTACGGAGTTTCACGACTCCTCGTAAGACGTCCCGGTGGACGAAAAACACCTCCAATCCTAGGTTGGAGGGCGTGTGAAATATATAGAATACACAGCACTATTTCTTACATAGTCGTGAACCTCCAACCACTTGAAATATTTTCCAGTGGTTTTTCTTTTCGCATAAAAAAGGAATTGCCATGCGCGGGGGTGTTTTTCTGCTGTGTCTATTATTTTCGTTTTCGGCGTATGGCCGTCATAAAATGCCGGAACGCACATACCAAGAACGATATTGCACCGGCCAGATGGAGGTTGTCCTGCCCGACAAAAGGCGCGTGGATTGTTTGACGGATGAACACGCCATTGAATTTGACTTTGCCCCCAAATGGGCCGAGGCCATCGGCCAATCATTACACTATGCGCGTATGACCGGCCGCCGCCCGGCGATATATATAATTATGGAATCAGAACGCGACACGCGTTATCTGGGCCCCTTGGCATCACTGTGTGATATGTTAAGTATTCAATTGGTGGTTATAAACAACTATTAATCCTCGCCAAAGTCCATATCGCGCAGTTTTTCCGCACGTGGCGCAATTTTGCGAATGGATGTCTGCAGCTGTTCAATATCTGTCGTTGTCTGCCCGAAATGTCGTGCCACGTTTTCCGCCCGGTCGGACAGTCGTGTTAAGTCCGTCAGCAATGCATCCAGTTCTTTTTTTATCTGCGCGGCAACGCGTTTGATTTTTATATCGGACAACACCGCGCGAATTGTGTTCAATGTCGCCCACAGGGTCGCCGGTGATACGATAAAAACCTTGCGTCGGGCGGCGTATTCAATTGTTGCCGGAAATTCGCGATGCAATGTTTCAAATATTGATTCCGATGCAATAAACATCATGGCCGATTCCGCGGTGCGGCCCGCGATAATATATTTTTCCGCAATTGCGTCGATATGCTTGCGCACGTCCAGCTCGAACTGTTTTTTCGCCATGCCGTCGCCCAAATCCACCGCCATGCGATTAAAACTTTCCAATGGAAACTTGCTGTCAATCACCATGTCGCCCGGCGGATACGGCAGGCGGATTATGCAATCCGGCCGTACGCCTGTTTCCATCACGCATTGAAATGCATAACTTTCCGGGGGCATAATGTCGGCGACAATATCTTCCAATTGGCGTTCGCCGAATGTGCCGCGTGCCTGCTTGTTCCCCATTAAAATGTTCTTAAAATTTGCAATGTCCGCACTGATGTTTTTCAATTCCACCGCATTTTGTGACAGTTTGCCCAACCGGTCCGCCAACACTTCGCGCAGGCGCGTGTTACTTTCGTTCAGCGGCCCAAAATCAACCCGTGGCGCCGGCCGCATTACCAACACCAGCAACAGTATCATTATTATCGCCAGCATTATTAAAATATAAGTTGTCATTTTCCAATCCTTTGCTAATATCGATTATAAGAGGATTTAGCAATGTTGCAAATGAAACTTTGTGGTGATTTGGTATTGCGTCAAAAATGCGCGGCGGTCGATAACATAACGCCGCAGCTGGCGGGAACCTTGGACGAAATGGTGCATATGATGCGCGAACAAAACGGGGTCGGCCTGGCCGCGCCCCAGGTTGGTATTCTGCAACGCTTTTTGGTAATGATGGACCCGGATACCGAAACGGTGTACAAGATGATAAATCCATGCATTGCATCATACAGTGATGACAAATGCGATATGGAGGAGGGGTGCCTTTCCGTCCTGGGGCCGGATAATTTGCCGGTGTTTTCGCATGTAACGCGCCCCGCGTCGGTGGTTGTTGAATGGATGGATGAAACGGGCAAAAAATGCGCCGCCCAAATGTCGGGTGTGCCCGCCCGCATCGCACAGCATGAAACGGACCACCTGGACGGGATATTGTTTATTGACCGCCTGTCGCCGGTGCGTCGTGAAATGGTTATGCGTAAAGTACGGAAAAGAAAATGAAGCTGGTTTTGATGGGAACAAACGATTTTGTCGTTCCGATTTTTGACGCCGTGGCCAATGCCGGTCATGATATAATCGCAGTATATACCCGTGGGCCGAAACCCACGGGGCGCAAACAGATTTTAACCCCGTCGCCTGTGCATAATTGGGCATCATCGCGTGGGTTGCCTGTATTTCATAATCCGCGCGAATATGATTTGCATCCCGACATGGTCGTTGTTGTGTCGTATGGTGCGATTTTGCGTGACAATGTTTTGAATTCAGCGCCGTGCATAAATATTCACCCCAGTTCACTTGCCAAACTATCGCGGGCCGTCGCCGATACGAAGTGCGATTTATAATGGTGACACTCAATCGGCCATATGTTTGATGCAGGTTGGCCCGGAATTGGACGCGGGTGATGTCTATATGCGGCGGCCATTTGAAATCGGCGAAAATGATACGAATGGGGCTGTTGAAAATTTGGTTTCAAAAATAGGCGCTGAAATGTTGCTGGAATATTTGAAAAATCCATCCGCATACCCGCCGGTCGCCCAAACGGGAATGCCAACCTTTACGCGCAAATTTACCAGCGCGGACGAGGTTATTGATTGGTCGCGCCCGCCGCGCGATATTCATAACCAGGTGCGTGCACTGGGCGCCGGGCGGACAAAAATAAACGGCATGGATGTAAAGATTCTGGAAACAAGAATTGTAAACGGAACGCTGGAAATCTTGCGCCTGCAGCCGTCAGGAAAAAAGCCAATGGACTGGAAAAGTTTTGTGAACGGTCTGCGTGGCGCTGATATAAAAATAGGAGAATAAAGATATGTCTGAAACAGTTTTTGGGCCGGATAAAACATGTGAATATTGTGCGTACAGCACAACTGATATTACAACCAAGAAAGTATATTGTCTAAATGTGCCCGGATGGCGGATTATTTTGAAGGGCCCACGCCCGGTGCGTCCGTTTGATACGTGTCACAAATATTGCCTGCATGAAAAATACGGTGGGCGGTCGCGATAATGACACGCTATCGGGTTGTTCTTGAATATGACGGTACGGGACTTATCGGCTGGCAGGAAAATCGTCAGGGCCCGTCGGTTCAATCTATTATAAAAGATGCGATTGAAAAATTCTGTGGCGCCCGACCCGATGTTGTTGCGGCCGGCCGCACGGATGCGGGTGTGCATGCAACGGCGATGGTGGCGCACTTTGACCTGCCGGGCGAATGGGATGCAATGACGGTTATGCGTGCGCTGAATTTTTATCTAACCGCAAAACCAGTATCCGTCTTGGCGTGTGATGTCGTGTCGCCGGATTTTCATGCGCGTTTTGACTGCCGTGGTCGTCGGTATAAATATGTGGTTATCAACCGTCGTGCGGCCCCGGTGCTAAAACGTGACCGTGTATGGTGGGTGCCGCGCCCGTTGGACGTTCCCGCGATGCAGCGTGCCGCCACGCAATTGCTGGGGCATCATGACTTTACCAGTTTCCGCGCCAGTGAATGCCAGGCCAAAAGCCCGCTAAAGACATTGGACGTATGCAATATTACATGCCACGGCGATGAAATAGTCTTTGAATTTTCCGCGCGTTCATTCCTGCATCACATGGTGCGAAACATTGTGGGAACTTTGGTTGAAATCGGTCTGGGCAAGCCATATGACATTGATGAAATTTTTGCCGCGCGGCTACGCAGTGCCGCCGGTCCAACGGCGCCGGCGGCGGGGCTCTATTTTATCGGCGCGGATTATGCCACGGCCGCGACTGATTTATGTGCCGCACCTGACCTGACGGATAAATAACAAACCCGCCGCGCAGTATTTTGTGGTCGCATCGCGGCCCGCGCACGTCAAAATAGGAAACAATATAATCAATTTTATCATCCCGGCACAGTTGCACGATATTTTTCTGCAGCGGAACATATTTCTGAATATATGCCACGCTAAAGTTGCGCCCCTGATAGATGCACACGCCATTATCACATTTGCGGCGTGTGTTGACGTCGGCCGGGGCTTCATTGTTAAACTGCCGCCATGTATCGAACGCAAAGCGATGACGTGATGCGCGTGCCTTGTTAAATTCAAGTTTGCCGTCATATACAAATCCCACCAATTCATGGTCGCGCGTCGCATAAAACACCGGCCGTGTTCGCAGGGCGGTAATCATAACCCCGGTAGCGAGAAACACCATACATATAAAATAATTTATATGCCGCGAGATATACTTGCGGGCATGCTCGTCCGGGCGGATTAGCATCAGGCATACAAAGCCGGTAATAAATGCCAGCATTGCCGCGTTTGGTATGTGTGGCATTGCTATGTTCGCGCCCGGCCATGCGGCGATATGTTCTGCGATGGCACGGGCGATTTCATATATTTGCGTTGCAAGATTTAGCACGCCGTTCCATCCGAAGGCTGCGGCTATTACCCCAATCAGGGTCAGGGGCATAATCGCCACAGAAAATATCGGCAGCAGCACCAGATTCCCAACCAATCCATACGTTGGCATTTCATAAAAGTGCGCGGCGACAAACGGTGCGGTAAATATAGTTGCAACAACGGACGTCATAATGGCGGCATAAATTGCGAATTTTATTTTTCCCATGCGTGTTGTGGGTGCCTTTGCCGTGCGCCCGCCCCAGAACCATATCAGCCCGAACACTGCAGAAAACGACAGCTGAAATCCAGGCTGCATTACATAGTGCGGATTAATTAAAAACAGCGCACAAAATACAATTGCAATATTGCGCATCGACAGTGCGTTTCGCCCGATTATCAATGCGCCAAAGACCAGACTTGTCATCAAAAACGCACGCATGGTCGCAACGCCACCGCCCGATAACATCAGGTATGACGCCAAGCCAGCCCATGCGCATATTGTTGCCGGTATTCGTGCCGGCACGCGCCGCGTGACATAGGGGATTAGGCGAAATATGCCAAAGAATATCGCAAACAGCCATCCCGCAACCAGTGTCATGTGAAATCCGCTAATGGACCACACGTGTCCGATGCCAACGGTTGTCCATATGTCGCGCTCTTCCGTGCTCAGGGTGTTTTTGTATCCCAATACCAGTCCGTCTGCCAAAAACGAATTTGCCGCGACATGCAGTCTGTCACGCAGGCGGCCAATTCTACCCGCATTACTGTGCGATGTAATATTGACCTCTGTAATGTATCCCGTTGCGCTAAGGCCATTAAAGTACGCCCATCGGGCATAGTCAAATGCCTCGGGTGCGTCGGCGCCGGCCGGCGCAAACAGACTGGCCGTGGCGGATATCGTGTCGCCTATGCGTGGCGCACCGTCGGATATATTTGCCCGCACCATGGCGGTGCCATCGCCTGCCTTTATCTGGTCAGCTGGGATTTGTATAAATATGCGTGTTTTATCCGGTGTGTAGTCTATGTGGCGAACGGTGCCTGTGATTTCCACATCGCGCATGTCGCGCGGTATTGCGGGTGTCGCTAAAATATGTGTATAGCCTATCGCGTACAACGCGCCAAAAATTATAAACAGTCCGGCGTTGCGCAGATATGTGCGCCCAAGTGTCCCGGCCGTTATAGTGGTCGCCAGAACTATCGTCATAATGATTGCAAGAACATAATTGCCGCACGTGATGCCGGCCGCACCCGCCGCCATTAAAAACGGCGTCCACAGAAATTTGTTTGGCGTCTGATTGCTAAGAAAATTCCGCATGTCGGAATTATAGGAAATGCGCCCCACATTCGCAAAGATTATTTTCCGTATATAAAGTCGCTTTGCGCAGTCAGGCGGATTAATGCATCGGTATCGTCATTTTGGGCCGAGCGCTGACGAATTACCTTGCCGCATTTTTGGCACTTGTGTGTGATTATAAATCCATCGGCTGCTGGGGCCGCGGCAACAGGGCACATCATTCCATGGCACAATGCCGCCCGGTCACCAGGATTATTGTCGACATGACATGACCATAAACATTTGGGGCAATGGTTTGTATAACCGTTGCCCCGTACTTGTGCGCCACAATGTGCGCAGTTAAAATCTTCAATAACGCGAGTAAACTTTTTCATCCCGTCTTATATTCCCAATGCACTACGATACATCTGGGTCAGCTCGTCCGCCTCATCCAGTTCATCCGGATCCAGTTTACGCAACCGTATCATCTGGCGAATATATTTCGGGTCAAACCCGGCTGATTTCGCCTCACTATAAATTTCTTTGATGTCGGCGGCAATTGCGGCCGTATCTTCATTCAGTTTTTCAATCCGCTCAATAATAGTCAACAACTGCTGATTATCAATTGCGCCATGATTTGCATTTTTCATGAAAATTCCCCTTGTCTATTCCTAAACTTCATGATATACCATAAAAGCTAAAAATCAACAATTTTAATACCCAAGGGGAATGGAATATGAAAAGATTTACAAAAATCACTTCGTCCATTGGGCCGAAAAGCGGTTCCAAGGAAATGCTGGAAAAAATGATTGCGGCTGGCGTAAACGTATGTCGTTTGAACTTTAGCCATGACGGTGGTGATGTTCAGGGTGCAAAAATTGATGCGGTTCGCGAAATTTCCGCCGCCACCGGTAAACCGGTTGCCATATTGGTTGACCTGCAGGGGCCAAAGCATCGTATCGGCAACTTTGAAACAGAAGATAAGTTCCCCATCAAACCGGGCCAGAAATTTGTATTTGATTCCGACGACACGCCGGGTAATTCTAATCGCGTAAAGCTGCCGGATATGGATGTTATTCATTCACTGAAGGCGGGCGATCGTATTCTGTTAAATGACGGTAAAATCGAGATGCAGGTTGAAAAGGTAAATTCCGACAGCATCGAAGCGGTTGTTATCCGTGGTACTGAAATCTGGTCGCGTCGTGGATTTAACCTGCCGGATACTGAGGTTGCAACATCTGTTCTGACGGCCAAGGATCGTGCAGACTTGGAATATGCATTGACCAAGAATCCGGATTTTGTTGCGATTTCCTTTGTGCAGAAGCCCGAAGATGTTTTCGAAACTCGTGAATTTATCAAGGCGCGCACATCGCACCCGGTAAAAATTATTGCAAAAATCGAACGCCCCCAAGCGGTTGAAAAAATCGAAGAAATCGTTGACGCGGCCGACGGCATCATGATTGCCCGTGGTGACTTGGCGGTGGAAGTGCCGTTTGAAAAAGTTCCGGCCATTTCCCGTCGTATCGTTCGCCTGTGCCGTGAAAAGAACAAACCGGTTATCATGGCGACACAGATGTTGGGTTCCATGGTCAGCAGTGATTTCCCGACCCGTGCGGAAATTTCCGACATTGCAACGGCGGCGTATCTGCATGTTGATGCAACCATGACATCCGAAGAAACAACAATCAGCGAAAACCCGCCGTTCGTTGTTGAAACAATGGCAAAGATTTTGGCGAATGCCGATATGGATTCGATTGAAAACTCTCAGGATTGGTCCGATGTAGAAGATTTGGCTGAAAACGACTGGTCGCTGTCTGTGGCGGTTATGGCTGAATTGAACGCGGCGGATGCAATTGTTGTGTTTGCAAATGACACCGCGGCCGCGACTGAAATTTCATGCCGTCGTCCGAACATGCCGATTGTTGCCGTTTGTGACAAGGATGTTGTCGCAAACCAGTTGGCACTGTCGCGTGGCGTTCGTTCAATTGTTGACGCGGATTTGTTTGCATCACATGATGCGGCGGCTGCGGCGGCAAAATGCGGTATTTCCGGCACGCTGGTATCCGTATGCGGCGAAAAGCGCATCGCAATGCTGGTAAAATAATAATTACATAATAGATTGATGTGATTATATCCGCCCTTGACCACGGGGGCGGATTTTTTGTATTCTGAAAAATCATGAGGGGATTTTTCCGTGCGATTTTTGCCGCCTGTGTATTATCTGTCATGGTGCCCGCCGCGGCGTCCGCGGCCGGGTATCGCGCGGCAATGGTGGTCGATATGGATACTGGCCGGGTATTGGTGTCTGAAAATGCAAACGATTTGAACTATCCGGCAAGCTTAACAAAGATAATGACATTGTATCTGACATTTGATGCGTTGGAACATGGGCGCCTGCATCTGGATGATTATTTGATAGTGTCGCAATCGGCGGCGAATGCCGCGCCGGTGAAACTAGGCCTTGCCGCCGGCAGCAAGATAAAGGTCGAAGACGCAATAAAGGCCGTCGCCGTTCACAGTGCAAACGATGTTGCGCGCGTGTTGGCGGAAAATCTGAAGGGCGGGAAAGAGGGAAATTTTGCATCACTTATGACGCGCGTCGCAGCGGAAATAGGGCTGGCGCGAACACACACTTTGAAAATTCATCCGGCCTGCCGAATGATGACCATATGTCGACCGCGCGCGATATTGCATTGATGTCCATGGCGGTGTATAAACATTTCCCACAGTATTGGAAGTATTTCGGAATAAAAAGCTGGACTTATAACGGCAAGACGTACACGAATGGGAACCGATTGCTGGGAACATTTCCGGGCTGTGACGGTATGAAGACAGGCTTTACGAACAAGTCAAAGTATTCGTTGGTAGCGACGGCATCGCGTGATAATCATCATCTAATGGCGGTAGTCCTTGGGGCCGAGAATAAAGACATTCGCGCCGCCGCGGCAACGAATTTGCTAAATCGTGGATTTACGATGGTGGGCGCCGGTAATGCAACAAGTGCGCCCGCTGCACCGGTAAAAAGTGTCGCCTCGCAAACGCAGCCTGTTACAAAAAGTGCGCCCGCGCCAAAATATTCGGCCGGCACCGCGGGTGTTCAGTTTGGGGCGTATTCGTCGCGCTCTGCCGCCGCTAGCCAGGTTGCGAATATAAAGGCACAGTTGGGTGTTGTGACAACAATAGAAGAAACCGGCACTGGCATGTATCGCGTGCGCGTGGCGGGGCTCTCGGATGTGTCGGCCCAGAATTTGAAATCGCGTGCATCGGCCGCTGGAATTGATTGCTTTGTATTTCATTAATGATATTATTTGACCTGTTATGAATCCGAAGATAGAAAAGTTAATAAAACAGTTTGCAAAATTGCCGCGTGTGGGAAACCGCGCCGCGCAGCGTATCGCACTTAGCCTGCTGCAGGATAAAACAGGCCGCGCCGATATATTGGCGACGGCATTGCAGGATGCGGCGGCAAACGTTCGCCCGTGTGCGACGTGCGGTGTGTTAACAGATGCCGGCACGCCGTGTGAGTTTTGTCGTGACGGCGGCCGTGCAAACGGACAGTTGTGTGTTGTGCGTGACTTGGCGGATGTTTGGACACTGGAAAAGTCGGCGGTGTTTCATGGCCGCTATCATATAATCGGCGGGCTGCTTTCGGGTGCGGCGGGAACCACGCCGGATGATTTGAATATTGCATCATTGCCCACGCGTATCAAAGAAGAAGGCATAACGGAAGTCATCTTTGCCTTGCCCAACACGGTCGAGGGAAAAACAACCCAGCACTATATAATTTCGGTAGTTGGCTCTGATAGTGGCGCCACATTTTCCGAGTTGGCATCCGGCGTGCCACTTGGGGGCGATTTGGATTATATTGATGATGGCACATTAACGTTGGCGTTCGGGGGGCGCAAGGCATTATGACCGATATTATAGATAGCGTTGCCGCCTTGCCACCGGTATCTGAAATGATGCGCGATGCCGGGCTGGAGCCTAAAAAACAGTTTGGCCAAAATTTTTTGTTTGATTTGAATCTAACAGGGCGCATTGCGCGCAGTATTCCGAATATTGAATCCACCCCCGTGGTAGAGGTAGGCCCCGGCCCCGCAGGCCTGTCGCGTGCGATTTTATTAGCCGGTGCACCGCGCTTAATTGCGATTGAAAAGGATAAAACCACCGCACCAATATTGACTCGCGTATCAGATGCCGCATCAGGGCGCTTTACGGTTATATATGATGATGCGCTGCGTGTGGATTTTTCGGCGCTGGGGCTGTCCGAGTATGCGATATGTGCAAACCTGCCATATAATGTTGGAACAGAATTACTGGTCGGATGGCTGGGGCGGATTGCGGCGGGTGCGCCAATAAAATCAATGACGTTAATGTTTCAACGCGAAGTGGCCCAGCGTATCGTCGCCCGCGTGGGTGACGCGCAGTATGGCCGCCTGGCGGTGTTGACATCATTAATTGCCGATGCGCGTATATTGTTTGAAGTTCCAAATACGGCCTTTGTTCCGCGTCCAAAGGTTCAAAGTGCGGTTGTTCAGATTATTCCAAACGCGACCAAGATTGCGGCGTTATCAGACATCGCCAGTGTTGAGCGTCTTACCGCAAAACTATTCGGCCAGCGTCGTAAAATGATACGCGGCATAATTCCGGGAATTGATTGGGCGCAGTTTGGTCTTAGTGGAACCGAGCGGGCAGAGCAAATCGCACCGGAAACATTTTTAGAAATATCAAAAAATATAGTGTTCTAAAAAAATCGTTTTGTTATAATGCAATTAAGACAGTAGGGGGGATTTCATGTCAGTGGCTGTTTTAGTATTTTTCGGCATAATTTTTGCATTGGTATTTTTTCTGCGTACGGCGCGTATCGGTACTTTGGTCGCGTTTTTGTTCGCGGGCGTGCTTACCGGTCCGCATGTTTTGAATCTGTTTCAGCTAAGTGAAACATGGACATTTTTAGGTGAAATGGGAATCATATTTTTGTGGTTCAATATCGGTCTTCAGATAAATATGAAACGCCTGTGGCAGATGAAACGAACAATCTTCGGTTTTGGCGCTGCCCAGGTTATGATGGTTGCCGTTATGCTGTTCCCGATATTGACGGGGCTAACATCTTGGTCGGTTATGGGCACCATGATGGTTGCACTGTTGTTGGCGATGTCCAGTACATCCGAAGACCTGCAGTTACTGGCCGACCGTGATGAATTGAATACCAGCATGGGGCACCAGACTTTTTCAATATTGCTGTTCCAAGATTTGTTGTCGATTCCGTTGTTGGCGATGCTGCCGGTGTTTGCGGGGCGCACTTTTAACATGGGGGCCACAGCGATTGATGTTTTGGTGCTCTCTGTCTGTTTGATTTTAGGCGCGGTAATCGTTGGGCGTTTTATATTAAATCCGTTGTTGCGTGCGGTTGCAAAATTAAAGTGCAAGGAAGTATTTTTACTCGCGATTATGGTGCACATTGTCGCCTGGTCGGTTGTATTGAATCTGTTGGGGTTGCCGGCGGGCCTGGGGGCGTTTATGGCGGGTATGTTGATGTCTGAAACAATATATCGCCATCAAATCAGCGCTGAAATCAGTCCGTATTCAATGATGTTCTTGGCATTGTTCTTTATATCGCTTGGGATGGGGTTGAATCTGCCGTTCTTGTTCTCGCGCTGGTATTTGATTTTGGCGGGATTGATAGGATTGATTGCGGTAAAATATGTGGCAATATTTATTGTTGCGCGTGTGCGCCGCGTGCCGGCTACTGATGCGTCAATGATTGCGTTAATTTTGGCCCAGGGCGGCGAGTTTGGGCTATTAATGCTGCAAACCATGAAGAACAGCGGTATCGAGGCGATTCCCGCAGCACACGAAGAGATTTTATCGGCAATAATCATTTTGTCTATTATGATGACCCCGTTGCTGCTGGCGATTTATGACAGACTTCAGCGTCATGGAAAATTGTTCCCACAGCGCCATCCATGCCGCCTAAACGAAATGTCGGACGATATAAAGCCCGAGGTTATAATCTGTGGCTTTGGTCGCGTTGGGCAAATTGTAGCCCAGATGCTGGCCAGTCAGAATATTCCATACGTTGCAATTGATTTGAATGTAAACGCCGTGGTCTTAGGGCGCCAGCGTGGGTTTAACGTTGTATATGGCAATGCGACAAATGCAGATGTTCTGCGCTGCTTTGGGCTGGCCCCGCGCAAGACGCGCGCGGTGGTCGTTGCGCTGGATAATGCATCGGTCGCACGTGACACGGTTTTGACGGTAAAGTCCATTACTCCGCGTGTCAAGATTTTTGCGCGTGCGCGTAATCTGGCGGATTCCAAGATGTTGTTAAAAGAGGGCGTGTTTGAAGCGCTCCCCGAAACGATGGAATCGTCGTTCTTCTTAGGTTATGGCTTGCTAGAACATCTGGGGGTATCAGATGCAAAGATAGAGCGCCTATTGGAAGACATGCGTGCAAATAATTATGCAAAGTTAGACCATATTGGCGACCGTCAGTAAGTGCCGTCATGGTTGTAATATGTCTCGCCCCGGCGGAAAAAATACCACGGGGCGATTATTATTTGCTTTTAGGCGCCCGCACTGGTATATTTTTGGGAATCAAGGGAAAGGAATATGAAAAAAACACTTATTTTAATTGCGGCCATATTTGGCATAGTGTTGCTAGACCAGGCATCTAAGGATTTTCTGTTATATTTAATTACGGGCAGTGTTCCATTATCCGCCCCCGGTCTGGAAATCGTGCCATTTTCGTGGATGATGGCCCATGTCACAGATTTCTTTAATATCGTATTTACATGGAACCCTGGTGCGTCGTTTTCTTTGTTCCGCGCCTTGGGGCTGGCGGCGCCTTTAATAATCATTGTCGCCACCGGATTTATCATCGGAATAATCGCATATTATTTGTTTGTTCGTGCCCACTCTTATGAACGTGCCGGCCTGGTATTGATTGTTGGTGGTGCGCTTGGTAATTTAATAGACCGCATACGCTTTGGTGCGGTAATTGATTTCTTAGATTTTCATATCGGTGGTGCGCATTGGCCTGCCTTTAATGTTGCGGATATTTGTATATGTCTGGGTGTCGGGCTATATATACTTGGCTGGGCCCTGGCACGCAGACGCTGCCTTAAATCAATTAAATCAAAAGGATGGAAAATAATAATGGTAAAGTATTTGGATAATAATTCCGGCTTTCGTCAGTGGAGCGCAAATAAAGGCAACGCCACCGCGACTAAGAAATCGTGGTTTACTACATTCTTGTGGTGGTTTGTCATTTTCGTTGCATGCTGGTGGTTAATTGGTAAATGGATGGCGCCTGCCCCGGTGGTGTCAGATAGCGACAGTAATGATATTATAGCAGAAGATATTTCCGCCGTTGCAACACGCGACGTTGCGTCGCCTGCTGTGTCGGCCACCGCGCAGGGTTTGCGTATTTATGATATTAAATTAAATGATTTTCCCCAATCCGCTGATACAGAAGATAAGGTAACACTGCTGCCGGGGGCAGATGGCGCGTTCATAGAAATTGGCCTGCTGCCATCGGGCACATCGGCACCGACCCCGTCAACGGCATGGCGCACGGGCGACGATGGCACAATGACTTGGCGCAATTCTGATGGTGTGGAATTTACGCGCAACATTGCCGCCGCCGATTATGTTATAACGGTAACAGATACCATTCGTAATGGCGCGGCCGCGCCGATTGCGCTCTCGCCGTATGCGCGTGTTGTGCGCGATGGTGCCTCAAACGGCTCGGCCGGTGTTTATACAGGCGCTGTTGTCTTGGCAAATAATGACGTTGAACATCGCGATTGGCGCAAGATGGACAAGAAGTCATACGCATACACCACAACAAATGGTTTTTCCGGCTTTGCAGACCAGTATTGGGAAACATTGGTCGCGATTGATAGCCCGGACCAGACAATCCGCGCGAAAAAGTCTGGCGACAAGTATCAAACGGACGCTGCCGCGGCCGCAGTATCAATTGCCCCGGGCGCAGTGCAGGAAATTCAAACACACATATTTGCCGGCCCGCGTGACCAGCATACTTTGGATGCCGCCGCAAAAATAATCCCTGGCGTAAATCGTACGATTGATTATGGCTGGTTCTGGTTTTTGGCGCGTCCGATGCTGTGGGTGTTGAACGCCTTGAACGCAATTGTAATGAACTATGGCGTGGCAATAATAATATTCACATTGGCGCTGCGTTTATTAATGTGGCCATTAACGCGCAAGTCCTATACTTCCATGCTGGCCATGCAGAAAATGCAGCCGGAAATGGCGCGTATTCAAAAGCTCTACGCAAATGATAAAGTGCGCCTTCAGATGGAAATGATGCGTCTGTATCAAACGCACAAGACGTCGCCAATGTCGGGCTGTCTGCCAATGATAATCCAGATTCCGATATTCTTTGCATTGTACAAGGCACTGTTAATATCGGTTCAGATGCGCAGTGCGCACTTCTTGTGGATTTCAGATTTGGCGGCGATGGATCCGTACTTTATCCTGCCAATATTGATGGGTGCGACAATGTGGTGGCAGATGCGTTTGCAGTCGCCGGCCACTTCCCGTGGCAATGATGCCGTTGCCGCGACCCAGCGTGCGATGAAATGGATGCCGCTGCTGTTTACAGTAATGTTTGCATGGATGCCGGCGGGCTTGGTTCTGTATTGGACTGTGTCGAACCTGTTTGGCATTGGCCAGATGTACGTAATAAAGAATAAGTCCAAGAAATAATAAACGCCCCAACCGGGGCGTTTTTTCATTTGTTCAAATGCCTGTATAGCGCATTCGGCGTTAGAACCATTGGGCGGCGCAGACCCAATGCATGCTTGCACAGGTCAACACAAGACCATGCGTTCGACGTTACCAGACCACGACAGGCTGCGCCCGGCACATAGACAAATCGCCATCCATGCGCGGCCAATATTCTTATGTCGCGCATATTAAGTTTGATTTCTGCAATATTCCCGGGGCGGACAAATTGATACATAATCAAGTTACGCCTCCCTTTACCACACGGTACAATCGGTGCGCAGTGACGAAACTTATGACACACAATTCGGGGCAGTATTTTTGACGTATTCGGGGAAAAAGCGATAATAATCATGATATTTTCCTTTGGCTATTCAACCCATCCGCGTGTCGATGCTGCGGCCCCCAGCGTTTGCATCGCCCGCCGCCACAGGTCGGCCGCTTTGTTCTCTGACCATATATGTTGATGCGGGGCGCGTCTGCGGTCACCAAATTCTTTCATTACCGCCAGTTGCGCATCATCCAGGCGCCCCGCCAAGTACAGTTTTGTAATAAGTGTTTCAACATCAATCGGTTCGCACACACGCCGTGAAGAATTTGCTCTCGCATGTATAAATCCGCCGCGCACAGCTTTGGAATATACGAACCAAAACCAAAGCTGTTCCGCATTTTGGAATTTTTCCTGGGCGATGATGGAAGTCATTTTTGTTTGTTGTGTCATAAAGTTTCTCCTTGTGTTTGACCATAGGTCGAATAAATTTATAAAAAAAGAATTGAATCGTGTAAAACAGTACAACCGGGGGTTGAACTGCGAATCGGTTTTCTGATTCGTAACGCGTTTTTTGAGGCGGCATAACGAATCGCCCGAAACGCATGTTTTTATGTTGGGTGCATAGGATAAAAAAACGCGCACCGTATGGTGCGCGAAACAATCGCGAAAAATAAAAAAATCATGAAATAAAAATCCTTGCCTTTATGTGTTTGGTGAACGTAAAAACCCGCCATATGGCGGGTTATAATTTATTTTATCGGCGGGAAACAATCGCCCCCGGTCTCCGGACAGCAGTTGAAACCTTGCTCGCCCATATCGGTAAATACCTCACCCGTACAGCAACCATTTGCATCAGGCAGTGCGCCATCATCCGGGCATGTGATTACCAACGGTTCTTCATCTGTCGGTGTGTCCTGGAACGGGTTGTTAATAGCGCCTGTGTCTTCATTATAAGTTAGGCCTAAAACCTTTTCGTTATATGTTTTCTGTCCTTGTGCGGTTATGTTGGCAATGCTGTTCGTATTTGATGCAGACTGCTGGTTCTGCCATACCTGTTCCTGCTTTACGTTATTTACCGCCTGATAGTTCAGCGATTGGCAGTATCCCACAACAGTGCTGTATGAATATCCCGAATTTTGGGTTATATCCTGTGCTTTACTGGAATCAACCTGCCATATGCCGCTTGCATTTTGCGTGCAGTATTTGTTCAGGTCAAACGAACGCGCCTGGCCAACCCAAGAACCGTCATTTGCCGGTGTTGCGCTCCATTGTGGATTTGAGCGTTTTATATTCGCTTGCGCTGCCAATCCTTGCATATAGCACGTTTTTGAATCATCTGTACATGCAACGGCCAAATCTTGTGGCGAATATACAGTAATGCGCGTACCTGCCGGAATTGTAAATGGCGGTACTGTATTATCCATCATATCAACCATTAACTTTTGTGCAATCTGATTCCACGCGGTAATAATTTCATTCTTTGCCAATTCAGACGAGCGCACAGTTCCGCTTTGCACAACTGTATTATTATCCAGGTCTATTTGGTTAACAAACTTGTCCGCAACCGGTGCAATCATGTTTACCGCCGCCGGCACTATCGCGGTCAGCATCGGCATAACAAACTGTTCCAGATAATCTGTGCTGCCGCGGCCCGGCACACCGATACGTCCCTGGGAATCAGCCGACATCGGTTCATTGCCCGCAAAGTTAAATTCAACCCCGTTTGGCAGCACGAACTGATACCATTTGATATTCATGCGGCCAATTGTTTTATATGGCCCTGGAACCTCGCCTGTCACATAGCCCAACAACAATGTACCTGTTGGAATGATGATGGTACGTCCATTATCAGAATATACGTTACGGTCAACCGTTGCCTGTACCGGGAAGTGCAGGTTATCTTGTGCAAGTGCAACATCCGCGCGAACATCAGATACAATTGTGGCCGGTATCGGCTTATACTGGCGCAAAATAAAGGTTCGGTCGTATGGTTGTGTTGCAACCGCAACATCTCCGGTTGTTCCGTATGTTACAGGTTCCGGCGGTGCGGGTTTTAATGAAACCGCCGCCATGCCGTTGCTGTTTTCCGGCTGCTCGGACTGAGTTGCGCGATTAACCTTTTTGCTGGCAGGATTTGACAGCTGCGGCAATGCGCCATCATAAATAGTCGAGTATCCGATATGCTCTGCGTCCGTGCCAATCTTTTTAGATGCGTCCTTTATATCAGATATAATGCCATTGTCCGGATTGTA
>JAAGKN010000114.1_pt1 | contig 54237 bp, 46 predicted proteins | sample 6206371 | NCBI WGS metagenome assembly JAAGKN01 (sample SAMN11533720, study PRJNA540317) | gut metagenome | isolation source: fecal pellets from male and female animal of same cohort | host: Peromyscus leucopus | place: USA:CA | collected 2017
TTAATACAAAAAATACTCCGTCACGGTTGCCGTGGCGGAGCTTTTTTTGTAATTTTGTGACAAAGAAAAGTGAGTTATGGCTATTGAGAAAGTCACAGGCATAGTCGTCGACACGGTGCGTTATTCGGACCGGCACAACATCGTCACCATCTTCGCGCGCGAGCAGGGGCGCGTCTCTCTCCTAAGCTCGGCCGGCGCGGGCAAGTTGGCGCGTCAGCGCAATGCCGCCCTCATGCCTCTCAGCGTCATTTCAGCCGACATTAATTTCAACGCCACGCGCGACCTCCAGTTTCTCAACCGCTTCCAGCGTGCCACACTCTGGCGCGACCTCTATTTCAATCCGGTCAAGAGCGCCGTCGGCATGTTCATATCGGAGTTTCTCAACGCTTACATCCGGCAATCCCCACCCGACCCGCGCCTATGGGACTTCGTCATGGGCGCGATTGCCACATTGGATTCGTCTGACTCCGACCGGCTCACAGCCAATTTCCACCTTGCCTTCCTTATTGATTTCCTGCACTTCGCCGGCATACGGCCCGACCTGACCGATTGGCGCGAGGACGCATGGTTCGACATGCGCGGGGGCACCGTGACACTTATGCCTCCGCCTCACCGCGACATCGTAACCCCGGCCATGATGCCAACGCTGCGCACATTGGAGCGCATGAACCTGCGCACCGCCGGCGTGTTCCGCTTCAACAAAACAGAGCGCCGAGAACTTCTCGACGCCCTGCTTCATTATTATTCCTTGCATTTTCCGGGATTGGGCAACCTCAAGTCGCCGGCAATCCTTTCGGAGTTATTCCAGTAATTACTGACCCTTTCCGCAGCAATTCTTGTATTTCTTGCCGCTGCCGCAGGGACATGGATCGTTACGTCCCACCTTGGGACCGGCCTTGACGGGTTCGGTCTTTTTCTGCGGGCGGTTCACGTTGCGTGCCGCGGCGCGCTGTGCAGCCTCGCCCTCGTAAGTCTCGCGGGTGGTGCTGTAGTTGGCGTATGGATTGGGCGCGGGACGCGTCGGAGCCTGGCTGATGGTCGACGACTGCGACTGGGCCTGTGCCTGGGCATACACGGCGGCGCGGCGCTGTGCCTCGGCCTGCTGCTCCATAGCCTGACGGCGTGCCTCTTCGGCGGCCTTGGCCTCCTCATAGTCGGGAACGGCCAACTTGCCGCGCATCAGTGTGGCAACCGACTTGGAGTTCATCTCCCACAGCATCTTCTTCCAGAGTTCGAAGGCCTCGATCTTGTAGATCACCAGCGGGTCTTTCTGCTCGTAGGTGGCGTTCTGCACGGACTTGCGGAGCTCGTCCATCTCGCGGAGCTGTTCCTGCCAGCTTGAGTCGATCGACGATAGAAGCACTGCCTTCTCCCAAGCCTTGGCGAGGGGCTTGCAACCGTTCTCGTAGCATTCGTTTATGTCGGCGCGGATGTTGAACATGCGTCGGCCGTCTGTCATCGGCACGCCTACCGGACCGCGTGCGCCGCGTTCCTCGACGAATTCTTTGATATATGGCATGGCGCCCTGAGCCATCTTCTCCTTGCGGCGACCCATCTGCTCCATGGCGGCCTCGGCGAGGCGGTCGGCTATCTCGTTGGTGTTGAGCTTGCCGTACTCCTCTTCGCTGAAGGGCACCTCGAGCGCGAGGGCGCGGTTGACCTCTTCGGAGAAGTCGTTGAAGTCTACATACGAGCCTCCGGCGATCTCGCCGGCGAGTTCGTAGACCATGTTGGCGATATCAACACCGATACGCTCACCCTTGAGGGCGTTCTGACGGCGTGAGTAGACGCCGTTACGCTGGGCGTTCATCACATCGTCGTATTCCACAAGGCGCTTACGGATACCGAAGTTGTTCTCCTCAACGCGCTTCTGGGCGTTCTCGATACTCTTGGTGACCATGCTGTTCTCGATCATCTCGCCCTCCTGGAATCCGAGACGGTCGAGCATCTTGACCACGCGGTCGTTGGCGAAGAGACGCATCACAGTGTCTTCGAACGACACGAAGAACACGGAGCTACCCGGGTCTCCCTGACGTCCGGCACGACCGCGCAACTGACGGTCGACACGGCGCGACTCATGGCGTTCGGTACCGATGATGGCGAGACCGCCGGCCTCCTTCACCTCAGGCGTGAGCTTGATGTCGGTACCACGGCCTGCCATGTTGGTGGCGATGGTCACAGTGCCTTTCTTACCGGCCTGTGCCACGATGTCGGCCTCTTTCTGGTGCAGTTTCGCATTCAGCACCTGGTGGGGAATCTTGCGGAGCTTGAGCATCTTGGAGAGAAGCTCGGAGATCTCGACCGAAGTCGTGCCGACAAGCACCGGACGGCCTGCCTTGACCATATCCTCCACTTCCTGGATCACAGCTGCGTATTTCTCTTTCTTGGTGCGGTAAACGCGGTCGTTCATGTCGTTGCGGATTACCGGACGGTTGGTCGGGATCTCGATTACCTCAAGTTTGTAGATGTCGTAGAACTCGCCGGCCTCGGTCATCGCCGTACCGGTCATACCGGCCAGCTTGCGATACATACGGAAGTAGTTCTGCAGCGTGATGGTGGCGTAGGTCTGGGTGGCGGCCTCGACCTTCACACCCTCCTTGGCCTCGATGGCCTGGTGGAGACCGTCGGAGTAGCGGCGGCCCTCCATGATACGGCCTGTCTGCTCGTCGACAATCTTGATCTTGTTGTCGTCGATCACATATTCCACATCCTTGTCGAAGAGGGTGTAGGCCTTGAGGAGCTGGTTGACGGTGTGTACACGCTCGGCCTTTATGGAATAGTTCTGGAGCAGTGAGTCTTTTTTCTCGCGCTTCTCGTCGGCGGTGAGGTCTTCGTTCTCGACGGCACTGAGTTGTCCGGCGATGTCGGGCAGGATGAAGAAGTCGGGGTCGGTGGTGGTGCCGGTCAACACCTCGATACCTTTGTCGGTAAGCTCGATGCTGTGGTTCTTCTCGTCGATCACGAAGTAGAGGGGCTCGACGGCCTTGGGCATCTCGCGGTTGTTGTCGGCCATATATTTGGCCTCAACCTTGAGCATGAGCTGCTTGATACCGTCCTCGCTGAGGTAGCGGATCAGCGGATTGTGCTTCGGGAGTGCCTTGTAGACGCGGAACAGTGCGAGACCACCCTCTTCGGTCTGACCTTTCGAAATCTTGTCCTTGGCTTCGAGCAGGAGCTGCTGGGCGAGTTTGCGCTGCGCGGTGACAACCTTCTCCACATTGGGTTTGAACTCGTTGAACATCTGGTCGTCGCCCTTGGGCACCGGACCGGAGATGATGAGCGGCGTACGGGCGTCGTCGATAAGCACGGAGTCGACCTCATCGACGATGGCGTAGTAGTGCTGCTCGCGCTGCACGAGGTCCTGCATCTGTGTGGCCATGTTGTCGCGGAGGTAGTCGAAACCGAACTCGTTGTTCGTACCGAATGTGATGTCGCTGGCATATGCCTGGCGGCGCTCCTCGGTGTTGGGCTCGGTCTTGTCGATGCAGTCCACGGTGAGACCGTGGAACATGATAGAGCGGGCCCATCCACTCGGAGTCACGTTTGGCGAGGTAGTCGTTGACGGTCACCACGTGCACACCTTCGCCTGTCAGGGCGTTGAGGAACACGGGGAGCGTAGCCACGAGGGTCTTACCCTCACCGGTGGCCATCTCGGCGATGTTGTTGGTCACCTTGCCGTTGTTCATTATGCCGTGGAGCACCATGCCGCCGATGAGCTGCACGTCGTAGTGCATCATGTCCCATTTCATCAGGTTGCCGCCGGCCTTCCACTCGTTCTTGTAGATTGCCTTGTCGCCCTCGATTGTGACGAAGTCCTTGCCTTGACCGGCAAGCTGGCGGTCGAAGTCGGTGGCTGTCACCTCGATGGTGTCGTTCTCCTTGAAGCGGCGGCCTGTCTCCTTGACCACGGCGAACACTTCGGGGAGTGCGGCGTCGAGGTCGCGTGCATACTGGTCGAACATCTCCTCGCGGAGCTCGTCGATTTTCTTCCAGAGGGGTTCGCGCTGGTCGTAATCGAGGCTTTCGATCTCTGTGCGGAGATCGGCCATCTGTTTCTTGTACTCGGCGGCGCGGCCACGGATATCGCTGCGTATTTTCTCGATGCGACCACGAAGTTCGTCATTTGAAATGTCTTTGATTTCTTCCGAAATCGGATTTATTTCGTTTTTGAGGCGGTTCCAGAGAGGACGCACAGCGCGCTCCGACTGGTCACCAAATATTTTTTTAAGAAGTTTGCTTATCATATATTGGGGTGTTAGGTGCCGGGTACCGGGAAAAGATGTTAGAGCTTGGTACCGGGTCGGCAACTAAATTCTAAATTCTAAATTCTAAATTAGAAGAGAGAGCGGGCCTTCGTCCCGTTGGGGGCGCGGATCCGCAACACCCCGCTCACCGTGGGTGCAATCTGCACCGCCTCGACGGGCGCCGTGATCTTCTGCGGGGCTATGCCGGGTGCAAGCACGAACGCCGGAGTCATCACCGCCGATTCGCGCGTCTGTTTGGTCACCGGGGGCGTCTGCTCGTCGTAGACGACATCCCAGCCCGGTGTGAAGTGTATTATTATGTCGCCGCTGACCCTCGGGTCAATCGCGAGGCGCATCGCTTGCGTCTCTTCGCTGGCCGGCGACAGTATTTCTTCTATGGTGAGCGCATCGGCTACTCCGCTCATTTTCACCAGGAAGTTCCGGGCGTCGGCTACAACCTGGTCGGCATCCAGCCGGCTGTTCTCAAGGGCGTGACGGTCGAAGTAGACCTGCCCGTCCCGGATGGCCGACACGTATTGGGCCGAGCCGAACCGTGCGGACAGATATGAGTTGAGCAACGAACGGGCACGGCGTGCGGAAAATTCGCCGCCGGGCAACCGGTACCGTTGCTCGGGCGCCACCGCGTCGTCGAAGTATCCCGTCGAGGTGAGCCATATCACGGAGTTGCCTTTGCCGACAGCACGCTCCACGGCGTCGAAAAGCCGTGCCAACTGACTGTCGAGCTTGAGGTATGAATCGGTCAGCTCGGTGCGCGTGACGCCGTCGCTGACATATTTGTACGGTGCGAGTGTGTATGCCACGTTGAGCATATCTGTCTCGCCCGGATGTGTTCCTAAGTTGAGGTTGCGGATCAGGTCAATCGCCACGTCGGTCACTTCGGTGTTCGAGAGTGGCGAGGCGGCGAATTTGTTGAATACGTCGCGGTCCTGTCTGCTGAATGTATATTTGAAGGCTCCCGATTTACGTGCCGTCGGGAGTCCAGGCACGCGGGCAAGTGTGGCCGAGGGGCGCCACACCATCGTGTCGATGCGTTGCGCCAACGGACCGCGCATGTTGCGGCTGCTCAGCGTCGAGGGCATCCCCCCGTAGTAGGAGGTCGTGGCCCAGTTGCCCGATGAGTTGTTGACCCAATATGCCCCCTTGCCGGCGTGGCCGGCCATTATGACGGCCTGCTGAGGGTCCATGGCCACGGAGTACACCTGGGGCGCTCCGCCGCCGTCGACCACAAGTTCGTCGGCTATCGTGGTGAGACGCAAAGCCTCGGGGGTGAAGGAGTCGTTGGTGATGGTCGCGCCGTTTGTCTTTACCAACGGCGGACGCACCACTGCATTGCCGGCTGAGCTGTCGAAGATTACAGCCGACGGCACTCCCGTCTGCGACGGGTAGGCGCCGGTCAGCAACATTGCCGTGGAACTGGCGGCGTCAAGGCGCGGCACGCGGAAGTTGACATCACGCATATACACAGCATCGTCGAGCAGGGTCTTGAAACCCCGCTCGCCGAAGTAGCTCTGCAGATATTCTATGTAGTCGGTGCGCAGCTGGTCAACGACGATTCCGACCACGAGCCGTGGCTTTCCGGGATCCGTCTGCGCGGCCGCGCTTAGCGCGGTCAGACCTACCAGCACCGAGGTTGCCAACCTCTTCATGCCTGAGTGTGTTGCTTTCCTTATTATAACTCTTTTTCTGAGTGATTATTGCATATGTCACAGCCATCGCCAGCGTCGCCCCTATCAGGGGGAAGAACGCCGGATTGGCCGACTGTCGCTGCCAGGGCCATACGATCAGCATGACCGTAAGCGCCGTGATGTTGTAGTAGACTACTACCGCGTTCGGTATCCGCCACTTGCGGCTGAACCATACGCCCAACGCGAATATCAGCTGCAACGGATTCAACCACAGCAACATCAGATTGGGCGAGGTGGCCTCGTGGCTACTGATGAACACCAAGAATGTCACCAACAGTCCTGCCAGTCCCAACACACCGAACCACACGGAGTAGACAGCGCGGTATATCAGATTGCGCCGGTATTGCAGCCAGCATACACCTAAGACGCATATCAGGAACAGCGAGCAGGTGACTATCGGCCACGTGCTCCAATGACTCGGCCCGAGGGTCGCGTCGGGCTTTCCTTCGTTGAGTACGCGTGTCTCGCGCACGAGCGGCGTGCCGTCGTCGAAGTGGGCCTTCGCAACCCGGTCGTACATCTCGACCGGCGCGAACATCTCGGCGCGGCCGTCCACCGGGTAGTCGATGCCGGAACCTAACGCAAGGTCGATGCCGAACTGGTACCACGGATAGTCGCGGTGAAAGGCCCGCATCTCGTCGCGGAAGGTCCCGTAACGAACCGTATCAGGGTAAACCACGCGACGCGTCGACACCCGGTCGAGCCGGTCGACGATGCGCGTCGCGCAGTTGTCTTTCACGTAATTATAGCGATAGGTGCGGTTTTCGGGCCGCGCCTCTTCGCGTAGCATGTCGAGCAACCGGTGAGCCTCTTCCTGACTCAGGTTGAGCTCCTGCTCCATCACCCGGCGTCCCTGGAACTGATATTCGCCCATGAACATGCGCGTGGGGTACCCCCACAGCATGTAGTCGGTCTCTCCCTTGACGAAGCGGTAGAGAAAGTTAGGCTGGGCGAAGTCGAACACGCCGTAGTTCCACACCGTGTCGAGTTCCATGTTCGACTGGTCGAGCCCGCGGATTCTGATAGCCTCATGTCCGCAGAGTTCATAGACCTCCGGCCCGGGCCAGCAGGTGATCAGACTCACCGCGATCGAATCCCGTCTCTCCGCTCCCACCGGCAGCACAGCCAACAGCAGCAGCAGCAAAGCTGCCAGGCGCGTCCCTCTTACCGTCAGGTTTTGTTCTGTGCGAGGCCCGAAGCCGAGAGCGCTATGCGCGACCTTAGAACTCACAGTTGTTCGGATAGCGGGGGAAGGGTATCACATCACGGATGTTCTGCATACCCGTCACAAACAGCACAAGGCGCTCGAAACCAAGACCGAAGCCCGAGTGAGGCACCGTGCCGAAACGGCGTGTGTCAAGATACCAGTCCATGCCCGTCAGTCCCATCTCGTCGATACGCGCCGTCAGCTTTTCGAGGCTCTCCTCGCGCTGCGAACCGCCGATGATCTCGCCGATCTTCGGGAAGAGCACATCCATGGCGCGGACGGTCTTGCCGTCTTCGTTCATCTTCATGTAGAAGGCCTTGATCTCCTTCGGGTAGTCGGTCAGGATGACCGGACGCTTGAAGTGCTCCTCTACTAAGAAGCGCTCGTGCTCCGAAGCGAGGTCAACGCCCCAGTATACGGGGAATTCGAATTTCTTGCCCGATTCTTCAAGTATCTTGATGCCTTCGGTGTACGGCAGACGTACGAAGTCGTTGTCAACCACAAATTTGAGGCGGTCGATAAGCTCTTTGTCGAAGTGTTCGGCCAGGAATTCGATGTCGTCCGCACAGTGCTCAAGCGCGTAGTTGATACAGAATTTGATGAATTCTTCGGCGAGGTCCATGTTGTCTTCGATCTCGTAGAAGGCCATCTCGGGCTCTATCATCCAGAACTCCGACAGGTGACGCGGAGTGTTGGAGTTTTCCGCGCGGAATGTCGGACCGAACGTATATATGCAACCGAGCGCAGTCGCGCCGAGCTCGCCCTCGAGCTGGCCCGACACGGTCAGGCTGGCCATCTTGCCGAAGAAGTCCTGGGTGTAGTCTACGTTGCCCTCCTCGGTGCGGGGAAGTTCGTCCAAGGGGAGTGTTGTCACCTGGAACTGGGCGCCGGCGCCCTCGCAGTCTGACGCTGTGATGAGGGGCGTGTGGAAGTAGTAGAATCCTTTATCGTTGAAGAATTTATGAATAGCATAGGCCAACGCGTGGCGGATGCGGAGCACCGCACCGAAGGTGTTCGTGCGCGGACGCAGGTGCGCCTTCTCGCGCAGGAATTCCAGCGTGTGGCCTTTCTTCTGCAGCGGGTATGTGTCTACCGGTGCCGTACCGTAAACTTCCAGTTCTTCGGCCTGTACCTCGACGGTCTGGCCTTTTCCCTGCGATTCGACGAGTTTGCCAGTGACGTGGATACTCGACCCGGTGGTCACCGGTTTGAGCGTCTCGTCATCGAAGCGGCTCAGGTCAAATACGATCTGCAGGTTCTTGATGGTGCTACCATCGTTGAGCGCCACAAACTGGACGTGCTTGTTGCCGCGGCGTGTGCGCACCCATCCCTTTACGTCGACAGTGGTGTCAACGTAAGGCTTGGGGTCGCTCAGCAATTGCTTTATTGTTGTTCTTTTCATTTCAGACTGATATTACTCAAATGCTCCCATGCGGAGGTAGTTGACTTCTTCCTGGGTGAGGTAGCGCCAGCGTCCGCGGGGCAGGTTCTTCTTGGTGAGACCGGCGAAATAAACGCGGTCGAGTTTTACGACACGGTATCCGAGGTGCTCGAAGATACGGCGCACGATGCGGTTGCGTCCGCTGTGGATCTCGATACCGGCCTGGTTGCGCTCGTCGCTTACATATGAGATTGCGTCGGCGTGGATTTCGCCGTCTTCAAGCTCGATGCCGTCGGCGATGCGCTGCATATCTTCTTCGGTGATGTCCTTGTCGGTCCATACGTGGTAGATTTTCTTCTTGACGAACTTGGGGTGGGTGAGTTTCGAGGCGAGGTCGCCGTCGTTGGTGAGCAGAAGCACACCGGTGGTGTTGCGGTCGAGGCGACCCACAGGGTAGATGCGCTCTTCGCACGCGCCCTTGACGATGTCGAGCACGGTGGTGCGGCCGTTGGGGTCGTCGCTGGTGGTGACGCAGTCTTTGGGCTTGTTGAGCAGCACGTAGCACTTGCGCTCGGGAGTCACTACCTTGTCGTCATATTCCACTACGTCGTTGCGTGTGATCTTGGTTCCGAGCTCGGTCACAACCTCGCCGTTCACCTTGATCTTGCCTGACTGGATGTATTCGTCAGCCTCGCGGCGCGAGCACAGTCCGGCATTAGCCATATATTTGTTCAGACGGATTTCTGCATTCGGATCCACGTCTTCGAGAACGTAGTCCACCTGTTTCGGTTTGGGAGTGAATTTCATACCCTGGCCGTTGTTCTTCCAGTTCTGGTTCTGCTGGCCGTAGCCGCGGCGGTTCTGTCCGCCCTGCTGACGGTTCTGCTGACCGTAGCCCTGACGGTTGTTCTGCTGACGGTTCTGCTGACCATAGCCGCCCTGCTGACGGTTCTGCTGACCGTAGCCCTGATTGCGCTGCTGGCCGTAACCGCCCTGCTGACGGTTCTGCTGGCCGTAGCCGTTCTGCTGGCGGTTCTGCTGACCGTAGCCGCCCTGCTGACGGTTCTGCTGACCATAGCCCTGGTTGCGCTGCTGACCGTAGCCGCCTTGCTGGCGGTTCTGCTGGCCGTAGCCGCCCTGAGTGCGCTGCTGACCGTAGCCCTGCTGACGGTTCTGCTGGCCGTAGCCGCCTTGCTGACGGTTCTGCTGACCATAGCCCTGATTGCGTTGCTGACCGTAGCCGCCCTGCTGGCCATAGCCCTGGGCGCGGTGCTGACCCGGTGCCTGCGGACGCTGGGTACGCGGCTGGTACGGACGAGGCTGATACTCCGACGTACGCTGCTGGTAAGTCGGGCGCTGCTGGCCGTAACCATAATTTCTCTGCTGATAACCCTGGGGAGCAGCCTGGCTGTCGCCATCCGGATTCTGCGACCCCTGACCTGTAGGATAACTTACTTTTTCGTAACGAGTTTCATGTTCGGCGCTGTCGCCGGGCATACCGAGACCGGCGATACCGATGCGAGGGCGTTTTGGTTTTTTAGATTCTTCCATATAATTTATTTTTGAAGTCTCCAACATCGCTGCTGTAGACGAGGCTGCAACCGGCTTCATCAGCGGCTCGCCGTGGTGTCGTAATTTCTTTGTTTTCGCGTTTTGGTTTTACAACTATGTTAGTGGAGTTACATATGTAATCAAAACGCAAATTTAACCCATTTTGTCGATTTATCCAAATTCATTTTGCCGTTTTGATTATTTTTAGTAATTTTGCACAAAATCAACCCAAATGTGCATTCACTAAGTGAATCACCTCTAAACTTTCAACTTTCATCTCTCAAAACCCCTCAACTCTAAACTTTCAACTCTAAACTCCCAACTCCTATGTACATCAACGCCACCGGCTTCTACATACCCACGCAGAGAATCGACAACGCGTATTTCTTCCCCATCAACGGCCTGTCGGACGAGTGGATCGTGAAACGCACCGGCATCCACACCCGCTCGCGCGCCGCCGAGGATGAAAACCAGAACACGATGGCTCTCGCCGCTGTCCGCGATGCTCTCCCCTCTCTGCCCTATGACATCAAGGATGTAGACCTCATCGTCGCCGCCTGCTATTCAGTGTATGATTCCGTCGCAACCGTTGCCCATGAAGCCCAGCGCGAGTTCGATATCGATGGCGCAAAAGCTCTATATATGTCGTCGGCCTGTTCGTCGTTCGTCAACGGCCTGGAGGTCGTCGAGGGCTATTTCGCCACCGGCAAGGCCAAGAAGGCCCTGCTCATCTGCTCGGAGCATAATTCTTATTATGCCAACGAGTCGGACGTAAAGTGCGGACACCTGTGGGGCGACGCCGCCGTCGCGTATTTCCTCAGCGCCGAACCCTGTGCGGAGGGCGAGCCGGAAATCAAGGCTATCTATACCTGCGGCCTCGGCAATGTGCCGAAGGGTCCGGAGGGCGTAAAGCTCCGTCCGAAGGTCGACGGCATCACTATGCCCGATGGCCGCGATGTCTTTATCCACGCCTGCCGCTATATGGTCAAGGCCCTCGAGGAGGCCGGCGCGATGTGCGGCGGCATCAAGCCTACTGAACTCGACCGCATCATCTGCCACCAGGCAAACCTGCGCATCGTGGCCAATGTGGCCCACCAACTGGAGTTGCCCGACGAGCGGTTCCTTAATAATATAGGTGAACTCGGCAATACCGGCAGTGCCGGTGCGCCGCTCGTGTTCGCGCAGAAGCGCGGCGAGCTAACCCCCGGCATGAACGTCGGCCTTACCGTCTTCGGCGGCGGCTATTCATGCGGAGCCTTCATCGTCAAGATCTGATAAGTAAAGGTCAATTTGTCACCTTGTCAAGATGTCAATTTGTCAAGTTGTCAAAATGTCAAAAAAATGCCTCCAGTCAAAATCATAGCCGAACTCTCGGCCAACCATAACCACAACCTCCGGACAGCCCGCGACACTATCCGCGCGGCCGCCGACGCAGGCGCCGATGCCGTCAAACTCCAGACCTACCGCCCGGAGAGCCTGACCCTCGATGTCCGCAAACCGGATTTCCTACTTAAGGGCGGCTTGTGGGATGGTCGGTACCTGTTCGACCTTTATAAGGAAGCCCTCACGCCATATGAGTGGCATGCCGAACTCTTTGCGTACGCCCGTGAGTGCGGACTGGAATGCTTCTCGACTCCGTTTGACCTCGCGGCTGTCGACCTCCTGGAGTCGCTCGATAATCCTATATATAAGATAGCGTCGTTTGAGGTTATGCACACGGACCTGATCCGGTATGCGGCTCGCTTGGGTCGCCCGATGGTCATAAGCACAGGCGTCGCCTCGGCACGCGAGATCGAGGAGGCTATCGCCGTCTGCCGCAAGGCCGGCAACGATGACATCACTCTCCTCAAGTGCACTTCGGCCTATCCGGCGCATATCGAGGACGCGCAGTTGGGCGCCATCCCTGAGATGCGGCGCCGTTTCGGCGTCAAGGTCGGTCTGTCGGACCATTCGCCGGGGAGTATGCTCCCTGTCCTCAGCGTGGCGTTGGGCGCTGTGATGATTGAGAAGCACCTGATTCTCGACCGCAGCATCGGCGGACCCGACGCGGCGTTCTCGATGGACGCCGGCGAGTTTGCCGCCATGGTGCGCGACGTGCGCCAGGCAGAGGCCGCTATGGCCTATGACCCCGACGGCGGTTGCCTCGGCGCCGATGAAAGCCTCGACCGTCCCGGTCGCCAGTGGGCCCGCTCGCTGTATGCCTCGGCTCATATCGCCGCCGGCGAACCCTTCACCCGCGACAATATCGCTTGCGTGCGCCCGGGTTACGGTGCTCACCCGCGACGCCTCACCGAGCTGATTGGCACACCCGCCAAGCACGACTACGAACCCGGCGACCGCATAGACTGAAACTCTTCAAGCACCTTTTGTATCACAACAACGGGGCGCGGATTTAATCTCCGCGCCCCGCTAACTTTCTCACTGTCAATACAAAAAGAAAAAGATTAATTGTCTCACGACAACTAATCCTCTAACCTTAAATCTAATACCATGAAAAACACGTTGCAAAGTTAATACATTTTTCCGTTACAAAAAAATATTTTCCAAATAAATTTTGTGTCATTATGTAAATTTAACGATTGATATACAATCGTTTCGTCCAAATTTGCATATATTGATACTTTTTGTGCAAATTAGTATCGTCTTTAAGCATTATTCAAAAATTTATATGTAAATTTTGACAATAAACTTTTTAACATTTTAGCATTATCCTAATTTCCAATAACTTACGCCCTAAATTTCAACACTCCGCACCGGCTGCCCTACATTTTGTGCAGTCTTTAGCACCTCTTCTATTTGTCATTGTCGCATTTTTTGCCTATCTTTGGGGAAATAATTTGAAAGTACCCGCTCAGATTAAAAACATATTATAATGTGAGTATATGGGTGGTTGATTTTCCGTCCGATTCGAAGGCGCATAGTCACCACTCTGTAACTGAGAAGCGGGTGGAAAAGCGGCCATCCAGATGCCCGCAGGATGGTATGCTTTTAATCTGAGCGGGTACTTGAGAAAATGGCTACAATCAACGAGGTCCAGGACGAGATTATCGAGGAATTCGATGGATTGACCGATTGGATGGACCGTTATGCTTATATCATCGACCTCGGGAACACGCTTCCCGAGTATCCGGAGTCTGAAAAGACTCCCGCCAACCTCATCGAGGGTTGTCAGAGCCGCGTATGGATCGACGCCCGTCGTTCGGACGACGGCCACATCGATTTTCAGGCGGATTCAGACGCCCTTATTGTCAAGGGCATCGTAGCCCTGCTGATGCGGGTGCTCAACCACCGCACGCCTGACGAGATCTTGGAGGCCGACCTGTATTTCATCGACAAGATAGGCCTCTCCGAGCACCTCTCGCCGACCCGGTCGAACGGCCTCGTGGCAATGGTCCGCCAGATCCGCGACTACGCCCGCGCCTTCAAAGCCCTCGGGTGAGTCGGCACCCCGCGTCCCGGTTGGGTGGGTAAAGCCTGCGGCTTTATCCAAAACCCAGCGACAACCCAAAGAAACTAACCACCCCGGGCCCCCCCAGGCGCCCGGTCCTAAATCCAAACACATATGTTCAAAAACCACCCCAAAGGTCTGATTCCTGCCGCCCTCTCAAACATGGGCGAACGGTTCGGATACTACATTATGAACGCCGTGCTCGTCCTTTTCCTCTGCTCCAAATTCGGACTCAAGGAGGAGACAAGCTCGATCGTCTATTCTTGTTTCTATGCCGGCATTTACGTGCTCAGCCTTGTCGGCGGTATCATCGCGGATAAAACCCAGAACTACAAAGGCACCATCATCTCGGGTCTCATCATCATGACCATCGGATATGTCGTGCTCGCTTTCCCGATTTTCGCCACTGCCGAAAATCAGGTCTGGCTCCTGACCCTCACCTGCGTCGCCCTCTTCTTTATCGCTTTCGGCAACGGCCTCTTCAAGGGTAACCTCCAGGCTATCGTCGGCCAGCTGTACGACAACCCGAAGTATTCGGCTCACCGCGACGCCGGTTTCCAGATCTTCTATGTGTTCATCAACATCGGCGGCGTCGTCGCACCGTTTGTAGCCCCTATTCTCCGCAGCTGGTGGCTCGGCGAGAACGGCCTTATATATAATGCGTCACTTCCGGCCCTCTGCCATGAATACCTGTCTGTCACCGACAGTATGGACACCCAGAACCTCAACAACCTCTATGCCCTCATCACCGAAGTCGGCGGCAACGCGTCGGGCGACATCTCGGCCTTCTGTACCAAGTACCTTAACGTATTCAATACCGGTATCCACTATTCGTTTATCGCTTCGGTGGCCGCTATGCTGATCTCGCTCATCATCTTCCTCGGCACAAAGAAGATGCTCCCCACCCCCGCACGCAAGGAGAAGGAGGAAGCCCAGAATTACTCATACGAGGAGAAAGCACGCATGGCCAAGGAAATCAAGCAGCGCATGTACGCCCTCTTCGCAGTGCTCGGCATCGCCATCTTCTTCTGGTTCTCATTCCACCAGAACGGCACCTCGCTGTCGCTCTTCGCCCGCGACTTCGTAAAGACCGACTCCGTCGCTCCCGAAATCTGGCAGGCCCTCAACCCCGCCTACGTAATTATCCTGACACCGTTCGTCATGATGTTCTTCGCATGGCTCGGACGCCGCGGCAAGCAGATTTCGACACCCCGCAAGATCGGCATCGGTATGGGTCTCGCCGGCTTGGCATACCTTTTCCTCGTCATCTTCTCGGCCATCAAGGGTTATCCCTCGGCTGACGCTTTCAAGGTACTCCCCGCCGACGTCGCCGAAGCGATGAAGACCGGTCCGTGGGTACTGTTCGTACTGTACTTCTTCCTCACCGTCGCCGAGTTGTTCATCTCGCCGCTCGGCCTGTCATTCGTATCGAAAGTAGCGCCCAAACACCTGCAAGGTCTCTGCCAAGGTCTGTGGCTTGGCGCCACAGCCGTCGGCAACCTCCTGCTCTGGATCGGCCCGCTGATTTACAACGCCTGTCCGATCTGGGTAGCCTGGACCGTCTTCCTGAGCGTCTGCGCCATCTCGATGATAGTAATGTTCGGCATGGTCAACTGGCTCGAACGCGTCACCGGCGAAAAGCAGCCCGCCTAACCCCAAATAAGCCCCCGGCCCCGGCGCCAGCCCTCCGGCGGCTTTTCCGGCGGCAGCTTTTGTTCCCGCTTGCGAGCCCGGGCTCGCATCCGCTCATACTTCGTAAACCAAACGCCCCTCTGGGGCGTTTGTTCTTTACAACAAAACCAAAGAATATGAAAACCACAAAACTCGCGGCGCTTAGCGCCGCCCTACTCACCCTCCTCGCCGGCGCCACCGCCTGCTCCGACTCCCACCACAACCCCGGCGCCCCAAAGGCTGACGACGACCAGGTCTACACCGGCATGCTCCCCGGCGCCGACTGCCTCGGCATCCGGTACACCCTCCACCTCGACTACGACAGCGACGACAATAATATGAAAGGCGACTACAAACTCGTCGAAACCTATGTCGTCGCCGACTCCACGGCCACCAGCCGCATCGCCGATGCATACTCAGTCAAGTCCAAAGGCGACTTCAAGGTCAGCACACAGGACGGCGCCACGCGCCTCACCCTCTTCCCCAAGCACCCCGGCGCCGCCAACGACACCCTGTACTTCGTACAGACCAGCGACACCACGCTGACCATGACCTCCGGCACCTTCGACCTCCCCACCACCCCCGGCCTAAACTACACCCTGCGCCTTGTAAAATAGGCGCAGGGCGTAGCTTTTTGTTCCCGCTTGCGAACCCTGGCTCGCATTCCCCATCCCCATTCCCCGCCGCTCCAACCTTTAACAAAAGTTAACCCCACTCCCTATCTCACCCTGCACAGTTAATTTATGTTAAATCATAAAACATTTTTATGTTATAAAACATATTATTAAAAAATAATGATTAATTTTGCATTGAGTTTTTCATGGTATTAGATTTTAAGGTTAACGCAAGATTGGTTGTCGGGACGACAATCAATTTTTTTTTTTGCATAAAAAAGGTTATCTTTGCGGATTGAAGGCGACGTAGGCTCCACTCCGTGGCAAGCCTCGCGCGGCACCATCCGTTTTTTGTACCAACTTATCTCAGAATGAATACATCTTATTTTATAGCTGAAGGCGGCCAACAGACCGGTCCTTTCCTCTTGAACGAACTCAAGTACCATAACCTTCGCCCCGATACTCTCGTATGGCGCGAAGGCCTCGAGTCTTGGGTGCCAGCCTCTTCCCTCGCCGAACTCTCAGGGATTCTGGCACCGGGTGGCGGGTACCAGGCACCGGGCGCCGGGTACCAGCAGCCCTATCAGCAGCCCTACCAGCAACCCTACCAGCAACCGATGGGTCAGCCCATCGACCACACCAACTGGTTGCCTTGGGCTATCGTCATCACCGTTCTCGGCGTATTCGGCAGTTGCCTCGCCATGATTTTCGGCATCATCGCTATCGTCAAGGCCAACAAAGCAAACGATTACTACAATATGGGCGACCAGATAATGGGCGACCAGTGCAACAGTTCGGCGCGCACGATGGTTATCGTCGGCGGCGTCCTGCTCGTACTTGGTGTCATCTTGACCATCATCATGTTTGCCACCGGTTTTATGAGCAGCATCTACGGACTTTAGGATGAGATACTTCGCAATGATTGACGGGTGCCAGCGCGGTCCGTTTGAGCTGGCCGAACTGGCAGCCGCCGGAGTGCGCCCCGGCACCTACGTCTGGTGCAAGGGCATGGCCGACTGGAAAAAAGCCGAGGACGTAGCGGACATCTGCCGCTACTTCCGCCAGCGCCTGGCCGGGTTAGGCACCGGGCATTTAGGCACCGGGCATTTAGGCACCGGGCGCCGGGCGCCAGGCACCGGGTCAGGACGCGACCAGTCGCCGTCACGGTCGGGTGGGGAAAACCTGCGGTTTTCTCCCTGGGTTCCATCTCCGGAACCCGGTAACCGCCACCCGGAACCCACTCCCGACACTTCGGTCGCACCGGCGCCGACTCTCTTTCTGGCCCTCTTCCTGACGCTGTTCTGCTTTCCCATCACCGGACTGGTGGCGGTCTACTACTCCTACAAGGCGCGGCGCGCCTGGGCGGAGTCGCAGCGCAGCGAGTCGAAAACCCAAAAAGAACTATATACAAATGCCGAACGCGAACAGCTACGCCTTGAGGCCCACGACTGTGGCCGCCAGGCCAAAATGTGGATCGGCATCACCTTCTTCTTAGGCGTAATCTTCTACGCCTTCCTCGGCCACCGCTTCGGCTGAGCCCGGCGCGCTCCAAGTGCCAGGCTCCGGGTGGCTACGCGCGGCCCTCTACCGTCCGGTTGCATTCTGTGCGACGCCGAAGGCTGAGAGCTTCGCGACTCCGGCACCCCAAAAAACAAGAACTATGTTAAACAATAAGTCAATACTCATCACCGGCGGTACCGGTTCCTTCGGCAAAAAGTTTGTCGAGGTTATCCTGCGCCGCTATCCCGACGTCAAGCGGATAGTCATCTATTCGCGCGACGAGCTCAAACAGTTTGAGCTCAAACAGAAATACCCTCACGACAAGTATCCCCAGCTGCGGTTCTTCATCGGCGACGTCCGCGACGGCGAGCGCCTCATCCGCGCATGCCAGGGCATCGACGTAATAATCCACGCCGCCGCCATCAAGCAGGTCGATACCGCCGAGTATAACCCCGAGGAGTGCATCAAGACAAATGTCAACGGTGCCCAGAACGTAATCAACGCGGCCCTCGCCACCGGCGTACAGCACGTCGTGGCCCTGTCGACCGACAAGGCCTGCGCCCCAATCAACCTCTACGGCGCCACCAAGCTCACCAGCGACAAACTGTTCACCGCCGCCAACAACATCAAGGGCGACAATCCGGTGAAGTTCAGCGTGGTGCGCTACGGCAACGTCATGGGCTCGCGTGGCTCGGTCATTCCGTTTTTCATCGCACGCCGCGATGCGGGCGCCACTGAGCTGCCGATCACCGACATGCGCATGACGCGCTTCAACATCTCGCTCGAAGCGGGTGTCGACCTCGTGCTGTGGGCCATCGAGCACCACCTCGGTGGCGAAATCTTCATTCCGAAGATTCCATCATATCATATCAAGGACGTGGCGACGGCCATCGCCCCCGACCTGCCGCAGGTCGAGGTGGGCATTCGCCCCGGCGAGAAACTCCACGAGGAGATGATCACCGCCACCGACGCGCTGAACACCATCGACATCGGACGTTACTATGCAATCCTGCCTTCGGTGTCGTTCCAGCACACGCGCGAGGACTATATCAGCCACCACAACGGCACGCCGGTACCCGACGGCTTCCACTACAGCTCGGACAAGAACGAGGAGTGGGAGACGGTGGAGACTATGCGCGAGAAAATCCGCACCTACGTCGACCCGGAGTTCCGGTGGTAGGCCCGCGGCACGGCGCGCGAGTTTGCGACCCCGGGGTCGCAAGCGGCAACAAAAGCTCCGCCTGAACCCGGCAACAGGACCCCGACAACAGGACCCCGGCACCAGGAGCCGGGAGCCTGAACCCGGCACCTAAATTCTAAATTCTAAATTCTAAATTCTTGAAAGCCATTCCTTACGGTCGGCAGAACATTACCGACGAAGACATACAGGCTGTCGTCGAGACCCTGCGCAGCGATTTCCTCACCCAGGGTCCCAAGATCGACGAGTTCGAGCATAAGTTTGCCGACTATGTCGGCGCCCCGTACGCCGTGGCCGTCAACAACGCCACGTCGGGCCTTCACCTTGCGGCGAAGGCCTTGGGCGTCGCCCCTGGCCAGCGGGTGCTCGTCACCCCGATGACGTTCGCCGCTTCGGCGAACTGCATCCGCTATTGCGGCGGCGACGTCGACTTTGTCGACATCGACCCCGACACCTATCTGATGGACGAGCGCAAGCTCGTCGCCAAACTCGAAGCCGCCCCCACCGGCACCTATGCCGGCATGGTTATCGTCGACTTCGCGGGCTATCCCCACAACCTTGAGCGGTTCCGCGAAATCGCGGACCGCTTCGGTCTCTGGATCATCGAGGACGCCTGCCATGCGCCCGGCGCATGGTGGACCGACTCCGCCGGCCAGCGCCAGCTCACCGGCAACTGCCGGTTTGCCGACTGCACGGTGTTCTCGTTCCACCCCGTCAAGCATATAGCCACCGGCGAAGGGGGTATGGTCACCACCCGGTGCCCCAAACTGATGGAGAGGTTGCGGCTGTACCGCACCCACGGCATCACGCGCGACCCCGCGTTGCTCACCCACAACGATGGCGGCTGGTATTATGAGATGCAGGAGTTAGGGTTCAACTACCGTCTCACCGACATACAGGCGGCGCTGGGCATATCGCAGCTGAGCCGCGCCGAGGCGGGGCTCGCTCGCCGCCAGGAGATAGCCCGTCGCTACGACGAGGCGTTCCGCAACGTCGAGTGGATCCGCACCCCCTTCAGGGCCGACGACATATATCACGCCTTCCATCTGTATGTCATCCAGGTGCCCGACCGCAAGGGGCTGTACGTCCACCTGCGGGCAAACGGGGTGATGGCTCAGGTGCACTATGCACCGCTGCACCTGATGCCCTACTACCGGCGCGACGGATGGACGGAGGGCTCGCTGCCCGTAGTCGAGGACTACTACGCGCACTGCCTGAGCCTGCCGATGTATCCCACCCTGACCGACGCCGAACAAGACTACGTCATCTCGTGCGTCAAGAACGCTCGAGAATTTAGAATTTAGAATTGGCTACGCAGTTTTGGCTGCCCCTAAATTCTAAATTCTAAATTCAAAATTCGAATTCTAAATTCTAAATTCCCCTGCGTAGCCTAAATTCTAAATTCTAAATTCTAAATTCGAAATTCGAATGTTGCTGTGTGTCATTCCGGCCCGTGGGGGCAGTAAGCGCATCGAGCGCAAGAATATACGTGAGTTTTGCGGTCGCCCTATGATCGAGTGGTCAATCCGGGCGGCTCTCGCCGCCGGCGTCTTCGACGAGGTGATGGTCTCTACCGACGACGCGGAGATCGCCGAGGTGGCGCGCGCCTGCGGCGCGTCGGTACCGTTCATGCGTTCGGCCGAGACGGCCAACGATTTCGCCACCACTGCTGACGTCCTCAATGAGGTGCTGGACCGCTACGCGGCCGAAGGGCGCCACTTCGACACCCTCTGCTGCCTGTACGCCACGGCGCCTTTCGTCACCGCGGCGCGGTTGCGCGACGCCGCCGGCATCCTCCGGCGCCGCGAGGCGCTCGGCGCCTTTACCGTCGTACGCTATTCTTATCCCATACAGAGGTGTCTCGTCACCGATGAGGCCGGACATATCGGCATGCTCTTCCCGGAGTATGCCACCACGCGCACGCAGGACCTGCAACCGACCTATCATGACGCCGGCCAGTTCTATTTTGCCGACGTCGCATCTTTTCGCAAGCACAACACTCTGTGGGGACCGGACACGGTGCCGGTCATCCTGCCCGAGGATGAGGTACAGGACATAGACACGCCCGAGGACTGGGCGCTCGCCGAACAGAAGTTTGCGCGGTTGCGCTTTCCGGAGCGTATACGCCTCGACGGTTATGAGTTGGTAAACTATACGCTGATTGACGAGGCGACTTCGACGGCACTTTATGAGGAGCGGAACGCTCCGGAGGTTCGTCCGCTGATGGACAACACGGCGGAGATCTCGCGTGCGGAGCACGACGGGTTTGTCGCCGGTCTGTCGCTGCGCGACGACCGGGCGTATTATGCCGTCTTCGACGGCGAGGGCCGGTTGGTAGGGTCGGTAAACCTGCGGCGCGAAGCGCCGGGGTGCCTTGAGAGAGGCATCTTGATAGCCAAGGCGGCGCGGGGACGGGGAGTGGCGAAAGACTTGCTGACAAAGCTTTACGCATACCTTCATGCGCACATGTCGGTGCACACGATCCGCACGCACGTGCACGCCGACAACGCGCCCTCGCACGCGCTCGAGCGCGCCCTCGGCGCCGCCCCCACCGGCCCCGGCTCATACGAGTGGAGGGGTTAGGTGCCAGGTGCCGGGTGCCGGGTGACTACGCGACGGCGATACCCGCAAAGTCTAATTCTCGCGGCGACGATACCCTCAAAGTCCGCGGGGAGGCGTCCTCGACTCCCCAATGGCTCCGAGCGCAGCGAGGAGATTTGAAAGATTAACTCTGAAAGCGGACTTTTTTCGTTTTTCAGCTGCGGCAGGGACGCCTCGCGCGGACTTTGACGGTGCGAGCCTTCGGAATCTCCACTCAACGCTCCGCGAGCTGAATGTAAGTGTTAAAAAAAACAATATTTGGGAGTTAAAGCAAAAAAAAGTGATATTTTTTTGGTAGAAATTGAACTTTTGCCTATATTTGCATCGCGAAAGTATCAGTCGGTCGATGCCGGCTGGCTGACTTACGCCTTGAGGAGTTCACCACACTGCCATCGACAGCAACCGTGAATGACTTGCAGGTCCCTGACTTACATCGGGTTGGCACCTGTCCAACCGCGAGACACAACACTTGACGACGGCCCAAAAGCCCGTCCGGAAGACTCAAACACAACACAAACAAATAACACAATTAATAACTTTTAATCATTTTAGTAATGAAACACTTTAGACAAAGCATTCTGAAGGCTTTGTTGCTTGTGGTGACGTTTGCCGTCTCAGCCTCAGGTTGGGCGGATACCTTCACTTCAGGAACAAAACTTTATGTAAAGCCTGGATCCAATTGGAATCAGGCCAGTGCGACATTTAAGTGTAAGTTCTACAAATCGGGAGCTAATAGCTCTAACGAATTTGGACTAACAGCTGTAAGTGGAAACTCTGGTTATTACGAAGTCACTATCCCCAACAACGACCAAGGAGATTGGGATCACGTACACCTTTATCGCTACTCCACAGATGGCAACACTCCATGGGACCATATTTATAACATTCCTGCGAAATCGGGGAACAATCTCATCACTATTAGTGATGGTACTTGGAGTGCGGACAATTCCGGTTATACTTGGGGAACCTACACCACTTCCGAGCCGACCATCCCCACAGCCCTTTACCTGCGCAACAACTGCAGCAACTGGGGCTTCGAAGCCATGACTAAGAGCGAGGACGGCAAGTCTTTCTCTTACACCTTCACTCCCGCTTTCACTGACAACATGGTTGCTTTCCAGTTTACTACAAACAACTCAGGCACTTGGTTTAATTACAACAGCTGGTATCCCCAGTCCGACACCACAGGAAATACCGAAGTTAATCCGGGAACACCTATTCTTCTCGGCACTGCCCAGAAACCGGGTAAAGATCCCCAAAAAGGTTGGAAAGTTACTACCAATGAGAACACAGAGTCGGTGACTGTCACTGTAAACTTCGAAGATAATACTTTTACTGTTGTCAAGAAACAGAAGGTTGTTGTAACCACCTACCCCACCATCTACTTCAGCGATGACGAGAATAACAAGGAGAAGTATTCTATCGTTCCCAATGCAGACGGCACTTATCCCGCAAAGGAAATCACCACTACAGGCGCGTTCAAGTTCCGTTTCTATGTAAAGGATCCTAACAACACAAACAACTACTTCTGGTGCGGTCCCGGCACAAACACTAACAGTGGCATTTCATTGAATGCAGTTGTAACTACCTCCGGCAACAACGGTACGTACACTATAACCGAGGCCGGAACTTACCAGATCAACGTAAGCGGCTACGAGGCAACCTCAACAATCACTTTCTCTGTAACCGGCGATGTTTATCACCCCGAGACTATCACTCTCAAGACTTGGCAGACAGGTTGTGATGACCTTGACAACAAGGCATGGACAGCTACCGGCGAAGACGGTATCTACACTTTCAACGTAGGTGTATACGATTACACCAAGGACTACGGACAGATGTATTTCCGCTTCAACGATGACAAAAACACTTACTACGCTGACGAAAAGAGTCTCTACCTCGGTTTCGAAGACCCGAAACACGTAAACGTTGTCAACAATCTCACCAACGAGGACAACTGGAAATTCAGTGCCTACACATCTAACTATACCGGCAAACTGACCATCGAGCTTGACCTAAACCTCATGACTGTGACAGTGATTCAGAGTGGCGCAACCATCGTCAAGGATTACTACTTCGCAGGCGATATGAACGACTGGTTCTCGACATATTTCGACCATTCGAATGATACGGACAACAACCCGAAGGGAAATATGAACGATTTCCAGAAAAACAAGGACGCTTGGCATTTCGAGTATATCGAAGATGAGGATGACATACACAACGGCTACTACAAGCTCAAAGTCCCCGGCGGCCGTCTGTCAGGTCAGTTCCAGATTCTCGGCCCCTGCAACTCGACAGAATCAACTCTTGACTGGTCAAACTTCCCCGAGCGTTACTACCACAAGTTAGGTACAAAATACCCCGATCAGGGGGGTTATTCTGAAACCGACTACAAAAAATACTTTACTTCAGCTCTCCCCAACGCCCAATTTGACGGTAAGTCTTCTCTCGCATCTTACATCACGAGAACTACCGACAACACGGGTGGTCAGAACTTCCACATGGACTGCAACGCTGTTGACAACGCTATCATCTACTTCAAGCCCGGTTCCAAACCCGACCTGATGATTGAGGGTGACCCTGTAAACTTCTACGTGTTCTACGCAGCTACTAAAGATGATGATAAAGCGAACTCAGATGTGAAGGCGAAGATCAACTCAGGTATGCCTAACACCAACAACTACTACCTGCCGGGTATCAAGAACCTTCCTAACGCAGTATCAGACGGCAATAACGGTTATGTTTCACCTGTTCCCGACCACATGAACATCGACGGTGTCACTCTGACCAAGTTCTCGGTTCAGGACTTCAAAGATGTGACTGCGGACGTCAAGAATGTAATCATCGACGAAGTTACTCTGTCGTACATCAAGAATGGCAAACTTCCCAACGGTATGGACATTGACGTTGACAACTGGACATATGTATATGTAGCCAAGATTCCTAACGGTTTCGAGAATCCCGCAGGTTCTGCCGCCAAGTACAACCTCTCTCTTCCTGAAGCTACCCGTGAAGACGCCAAGGAAACTCCGCGTGTGATTGCTAACGACCACGTTTACTATCTGCCGTTCTTCGACGGTCTGCACGTTCACGCTGCTATCGACCCCGAGTATGTTCTCGACGGCGAGGTTAAGGCCGGCCACTACAACTGGACTATCAGCTATCGCGTTTACTACGCGAAGTCAAATGCAGCAGGTACTGACACCGACATCTACGTTCAGTCATTCGACTCTAACGGTAATAAAGACGGCGATGCCGTTAAGCTCTACTCAGTAGGTAACATCGTTGATACCGATAAGGAAGATATGGATGCACCTGGCCGTAAAACCGGATGGCATGAGATGGCAGCTACTGAGAAGCACCTCGCCTGGGGTGTTAAGACAAGCTTCCTTCAGCAGTCTGTACATTCAGCAATCTCTGATAACACTGCGTGGAATTACCACAGGAGCGAGAACGCGTCTCAGAATAACGAAAACGACTTCCGTGTAGCTCTTCCGAAGAAGTACGCCGGCGCTTGGATTCAGTTCCAGCTTGTAGGTGAGAAGAAGACAGTTCAGAACAGCCCGGCTCGCGCAACTACTCTGGAGAATGCTCCGCAGACTATCTACTCTTACGTGCCGAGCAAGCTTTCGTTCGATAACGGTATTAACAACTATCCTCTGTCGAATGGTGACGTTTACCTCTATGTTGGTAAGAACAGTAACACTTGGACAGGTATCGACTCGATCGAGACTGAGGAGACTATCGGTGATGTTGACGCCACTCCGGTTTACTACAACCTGCAGGGCGTACGCGTAGCTGAGCCCACCAAGGGTATCTACATCAAGGTGACCGGCAACAAGTCTGAGAAGGTTATCTTCTAATCGACAAAAACACATAACTCTATATTCAAAGGGTTGGACCGCACGGTCCAACCTTTTTTTATGTAGCTCGCCGTGGGAGAATGGAAATTGTAGGGGGATCTTATTGTCAACAGATGTTAATTTAAACATTAAAAACCAGATTGTTGTTAATTTGAGTTAAATATATGGAATTTTTATATGTTTTATAACATTGTTTCAGATATATTTTGTAATTTTGCATTGAGTTTTTCATGGTATTAGATTTTAAGGTTAACGCAAGATTGGTTGTCGGGATGACAATCAATTTTTTTTGCACCTGCCCCAGCCACAAAACTCCCCCTCCCCCCCTCAACCATCAACCATCAACTTTCAACTTTCAACTATAAGAAACTCTAAACTCTCAACTATAAGATGACAAAAACTAACCTACTTGTCGCGTTGACACTTGCTTTCCTGCTGTCTGCATGCGGCAACAAACAACAGAAAGCAACTGACTCTGTGCCGTCAGATTCTCCCGCCGTCGGACAGGTAGAGGAGTTTCATGCCGACAATGATATTGCCATGACCGTCCGCAGCCTTGTGGACGCGATCCGCGTCCGGGAACCCCTGGACTCTGCCGACTATAACTTCAACGGCGTACTGACCGACGGCGAGGGACGCCCCATCTATGCCAACCTGCACGGCCAACCCGGCGGCTGGAACATCCACGTACATTCGCCATCGAGCGCTACGCTCCACAACCTCGAGGCCGGCGACCTGTTGCCCGACGACTTGGAGATGTATATCCTCACGTCGCTCGATATGACGAACGAGAACTTGGTGGACTCGTTGTGCCGCACCGTCTCTGACGGCACGGTCCGCCGCGTCTACGACTTCAAGGGCGGCCTGCTCCAGTTTGAGGTGCAGAAATGCAAGACCAAGAAAGGCATCGAGACAAACCTGATAACAATCAAGGTGGAACGAATTTAGAATTTAGAATTTAGAATTCGCGGGGAAGTAGATGAAAAAGAGAGTTGTGATGCGAGCGGACGGAGGAAGCCGCATCGGGTTCGGACATTTTGTCCGGACTTGCGCTTTGGCCGGCTATCTGTCGGACATCTTCGACTGCCGGATTGCGACCCGCAATCCGGAAAACGGTGCGCCGACAGACTATCAGCTTCGGCAGATTGCCGAAGCCGGTGCGTCGCCGTTAGGCGTGAGCGGCGGGGAGTTGGCGGCGTTTGACGCCGCCTTCCTGGCGGCGATTGAACCTGACGACATCGTCGTCTTGGACAATTACTACTATACGACCGACTATCAGCGGGCGGTGCGCGAGCGGTGCCGCGCATTGGTGTGCATAGACGATGTGCACGACCGCCACTTTGTGGCGGATGTCGTAATGACATTCTGCCCGCTGCGGCGCATCGACTTCTCATTGGAGCCATACACCCGCTTTTACGGCGGGATGGAGTGGTCGTTTCTGCGGGCACCATTTTTGGCGCCGCAGGTGCGGCGCGAAGCGCCGACCGCGGGCGAAATGCCGCGCCGAATGGTGATAGCCATGGGCGGCGCCGACCCGTTCCACCTCACCGACAAGATGATAGACTTGGTGTGGCGCATAGCGCCCGACACCGACATCGACGTACTTGCGGGCCAGACGGTTGAGGTCTCGCCAACGCACGCAGGGACGGTTAGGGTGTTCAGACAGGCAGACGCCGCGACGGTGGCGCGGCTGTTTGACGAGGCGCAGGCGGGAATTTTCCCGGCGAGCACGGTTTGCGTCGAGGCGATAGCCCGGGGTTTGCCGGTGATCGCCGGCCATTACGTCGACAACCAGTTGGAGATTTACGCCCACGGAGTGGGCGCAGGGTGGTTCGCCCCATTGGGCGAACTGCGCGATGACGCGGCCGCGCTTGAGGCGCGGCTGCGCGCGGCGTTCGACGCGCTGCCGGCGCCGCCGGCGTTCGACTTCGCGGCGCAACGCGCCGCCATCCGCGCCCTCTTCGAGGGCGCGTAGCTCTCGGCCTGCGGCCTCGCACAGAACAAAGCCTGACGGCACGGAGGACGCGGAGTGGGACATGCGTAGCCGCCCGGAGCCCGGCGCCCGGCACCTAAACCCGCGTAGCCGCCCGGCGCCCGGCGCCCGTTGCCTAAACCCGCATAGCCGCCTGGTGCCCGGTGCCTAAAAAACGGAACACGCAAATGGTGGGCGCGAAGCCCCGACCATTTGCGTGTTCTGTTTTTTTATGCTATCTTTGTCGGTGATGACGAAAGCGCAATACTCTCTGTTTGATCTGGACGGGACGCTGACTCGCGGCGACACCTTCACCGGGTTTATCCGCCATGTGCGCGGATTCGCGGGGTTGGTGCGCGTGTTGGCCGTTTCGGCGCCAATGATTTTCCTTTGGAAAATCGGCCGGCGGACGAATGTCGACGCTAAGTTGCGGATGTTCGCGGCCGCGTTCCGCGGCATGCCGCAGGCGACATTTCGCCGCTACGGCGAAACCTTCGCCGACACAATCGACAGGATGGCGCGGCCATCGACGCTGGCGGCGCTGCGCGAGGCTGTGGCCTCCGGCCACCATACGGCGATAGTCTCGGCGAGTCTGGGCGACTGGATCCGCCCGTGGGCGCGGCGACACGGCGTGGCGACAGTAGTCGCCACCGAGGCCGAAGTTGGCGCCGACGGGCGCCTGACGGGTCGCTTCGCGACCCCAAACTGCGAGCGGCGCCAGAAAGTCGAGAGGGTGTTGGCGGCGTTTCCGCCGCTGCGCGAGCGGCGCGCCGACTGCCGGGTGGTCGCCTACGGCGACAGCCCCGGCGACGCCGAGCTGCTCGGCTTCGCCGACACCGGCATCCTCATAAAGCACTGACAACACCTGACAACTTGTCAAAATGACAAAATGACACCTTGTCAAAATGTCAAAGTGACAACTTGTCAAAATGTCAAAATGACAAAAACAAAAACAACTATATGAACATCAGAATCACTGCGGCTATCGCCGCCACAGTCTGCGCCGGCGCCACAAGCGCCTTGGCCTGCACCAACCTTATCGCCGCCAAAGGCGCCACCACCGACGGTTCGGTGATGACCACCTATTCGGCTGACTCCCACAACCTGTACGGTTTTCTGCACCACTCCCCCGCCGCCAAGCACGCCAAGGGCGAGATGCGCCAGATCCGCGAATGGGATACCAACAAGCCCCTCGGCGAGATACCTCAGGTGGCCGAGACCTATAACGTAATCGGCAACATGAACGAGCATCAGCTCGTCATCGGCGAGTCTACATGGGGCGGCCACGAGGAACTGGCCGACACCACCGGCCAGTCCATAATGGACTACGGCTCGCTGATATATGTCACCCTCGAGCGTGCCAAGACCGCACCCGAGGCCATCACCATCATGACCGACCTCGTCGACAAGTATGGCTACGCGTCGGAGGGCGAGTCGTTTACCATCGCCGACAAGAACGAAGTGTGGGTGCTTGAGATGATTGGCAAGGGCGCCGAGAAGGGCGCCGTCTGGATTGCGGTGCGCATACCCGACAATGCCATAACGGGCCACGCCAACGAACCCCGCATCCGCAAAGTCGACATGAAAGACAAGAAAAACGTGCGCTACTCTAAAGACGTGATCTCATTCGCGCGCAAGCGCGGCTACTTCACGGGCAAGGACGCCGACTTCTCGTTTGCCGACGCCTACAGCACGCACGACGCGGGAACGCGCCGCGGCTGCGACGCCCGCGTGTGGAGCTACTTCCGCCGGTTCAACAAGGATGCCGACAAGTATTACGACTGGTGCGCCGGCAAGAGTGACGAACCGATGCCTCTTTACATCATCCCTGACCGCAAGGTGAGCCTCAAGGAGATGCAGGAATCAATGCGCGACCATTTCGAGGGCACGCCATTCGACATGACGGGTGATGTTGGCGCCGGCCCGTACCATGCGCCATACCGCTACCGCCCGATGGAGTACACGGTAGACGGCAAGAAATACTGCATGGAGCGTGCCATAGCCACGCAGCAGACGGGCTGGAGCTTCGTCAGCCAGAGCCGCGACAACCTGCCCGACCCGGTGGGCGGACTTCTGTGGTTCGGCACTGACGACACTAACACGTCGGTCTATATGCCAATCTACTGCGGCGTCACCGAGGTGCCCGAGCAACTGAAAGAGGGTGATGTAAACACTCTCGACCTGAACGCCAACTTCTGGGTGAACAATATTGTGGCCAATATGGCCTACAACCGTTACGACCAGATGATCGGAGACATCCGCAAGGTGCAGGGCGGTCTGGAGAAGGGTTTCATCGAAAGCGTCTCCGGACTGGACGCCGAGCTGTCGAAGCAGGTATCGGCCGGCGACATGGACGGGTACCGCAAGGGGGTGAACTCGGTGGCGGCCGATGCCGCCAAGCGGAGCACTGACGCGTACCGCGAACTCGCGGGGTACCTGTTTGTGAAGGCCATGGACGGCAACCTGAAAAAGACCGACGAGAATGGCAACTTCATCAAGTCGGAGTACGGGCTGCCGGTATATCCGACATTCCCCGGCTACGACAAGAAGTATTACGAGAATATCGTAAAGGAGAGCGGCGACCACTTTCTTATAAAGTAACAAGTAACGCAGGCTTCCAGCCTGCGTAGAAGTACATCCCACAGGCTGGAAGCCTGTGCTACTTGGGAGCACTTCTCACAGGCTGGAAGCCTGTGCTACACTGCCGAAGCCTAACGGCTCCGCATCTTTTCGTAGGCGACCCAGCCGAGGAGGGCGAGGAACATCAGAATCGCGGCGATTATCACTATGGCCTGGATGGCCACCTTGAGGGTGCCTAAGATGACGCAGGCTATGAAGCCTACGATACATAGGAGGATGAACCAACCTACCATTTTCAACATGAACTCATCGTGACTGCGACCTTTCGGGTCGCGGTCATTGCTTTTTTCTTGGGGTGTCTGCATAATTTCTTTTTTTGACGGCACGGGAGACGCGCATAGCCACCTGGAGCCTGGAGTCTGGAGCCTAAAGGTGCACCCGGCACCTTTATAACACCTGTGTGTTATAAAAAGTTAATTTGTGGGGATTGGGGGGATTTTTTTGGTTATTCCGATTTTTAGCGTTAACTTTGCAACGGAAAAGGAATTTAATGAGCTCTCGTAGCAGAGTTCGTTATTTTTTTACGCCTTTCAGGCCATTGGTTCCTTATTCCACGGACCAATCTCGTTGGCCCTTAGTACCATTAACTCATGCCGGTTATCCCGGCTTTTTCTCCACATTTTAAGATTTTTAAGCATTATGGCAACATATCTCACTCAGGAGGGCTACGACAAGAAAATGGAAGAGCTCCGCGAGCTGGAAGCACAGCGTCCTGTCATCAAACAAGCAATCGCCGAGGCCCGCGACAAGGGGGACCTGTCGGAGAATGCGGAGTATGACGCCGCCAAGGAGGCGCAGGGTATGCTCGAGATGAAGATCGCCAAGCTCAAGGAGCTTGTGGCGGCAGCGCGCATCATCGACGACAGCCAGTTGAATACGGAGGAGGTTCAGCTCCTCAACAAGGTGACCATCAAGAATGTCAAGAACGGCATGCAGATGGCTTATACTATAGTAACCGAGAGCGAGGCTAATCTCAAGGAGATGAAGATCTCGTCGACGACACCGATAGCGAAGGCCCTGATGGGCCATAAGGTCGGTGACATCGTTCAGGTGCAAGCCCCTGCCGGCGTTATGGACTTCGAAATCATAGAGATCGGAGTGTGATTCGAATTTAGAATTTAGAATTTAGAATTTAGGGGCGCGGAGCTTTTTGTTGCCGCTTGCGGGTTCGGGCCCGCATAAACCGATTTATGCCCGCAGCCCGGAGCATGCCACCTGCAGCCTAAACCCTAAAACCTAAAAAAGATGACTATTTTTTCTAAGATAATTGCGGGGGAGATACCCTGCTACAAGGTGGCAGAAAACGATAAGTTTTTTGCCTTTCTGGATATCAATCCGGTCAATTGGGGACATACGCTCGTCGTTCCTAAGAAGGAGACGGACTATATCTTTGACATCGATGATGAGGAGCTCGGCGAGATGATGGTTTTTGCCAAGAAGGTGGCAAAGGGCATCAAGGGGGCATTGCCTTGCCGTAAGGTTGGTGTGACAGTGCTCGGTCTTGAGGTGCCTCACGCACATATCCATCTCGTGCCTCTCCAGAAGGAGGGAGATATGGACTTCAAGTGCAAGATTTCTGACCCGGATCCGAAACGGATGGAGGAGATTGCCAAGGCAATCAGGGAGAATCTTTGAAAAAAACGCCCGGAAACGGGCGAGGATATCATAAAAGCGCCGCGCCGGTTGTTATACTTATAAGTGACAGCCGGGCGGCGCTTTTTTGGCGCGCTTCGTGCGCCGGGGGACCGTGGCGCCGGGGACGGCGCCACGCTACCTCAACCCTATAACCCAAAAAAGAATGGATAATTTTTGTTATTGCTCTCCTACTGAGTTTATTTTTGGACGCGACACTCAGCGACAGGTCGGTACGGCCTTAGCGAGCCGCGGCGCGTCTAAGGTGATGATTGTGTTCGGATCTGACCGAATCCGCTCGAATGGCCTGTTAGGCCAGATCGAGGACGCGCTGACGGCGTCCGGGCTCCAGTTTGTCGAGTTCGGCGGCGTGCAGCCGAATCCGACCGCAGCTGCCGTCTATGACGGCATCGCGCTCGCCCTGAAGGAGTCTGTCAATTTCATCTTAGCGGTCGGCGGCGGTTCGCCGATCGATACGGCTAAGGCTATCGCCTTAGGTGCTGTCTATCCCGGTGACTTCTGGGACTTCTATGACGGCAAAGAGACTCCACGCTTCGCACTGCCTGTCGGAGTGGTGCTGACCATACCGGCCGCGGGCTCGGAGGGCAGTGGTAATTCGGTGATAACTAACGAAAAGACTCATCAGAAAATCTCGGTGCGCTATCCTGGACTGCTTCGGCCCCGGTTCGCAATCATGAACCCGGAGCTGACGATGTCGCTGCCGTGGAACCAGACGGCTTACGGCATCGTGGACATGATGGCGCATATCTACGAGCGATACTTCTCGAACACTACGGGGACGCAATTGGTAGACGCATATTCGGAGGCCATTCTCCGCGATGTAATGGACCAGGCGTTGACGCTGAAACTCAACCCCGACGATTACGATGCGCGCGCCGACGTGATGTGGGCCGGCACATTGGCCCATAACGGTCTGTGCGGTGTGGGCAAGGTCGAGGACTGGTCGTCACACCGTCTGGAACATGAGATTTCGGCGTTCTATGATGTGCCTCACGGTGCCGGCCTCGCCGTGATTATCCCGGCATGGATGACGTTCTGCGCAAAGCGCAACCGCGACAAACTCTGGCGGTTCGCCATAAACGTGATGTCAGTAAATCCCACCGGCAAGACCACCGACGAAATTATCGACGAGGGTATCTCAGAGCTAAAACACTTCTATCACGACATGGGTCTGACCACCAGTCTGCGCGAACTGATCGGTCAGGAGCCAGACATAGACAAAATGGTCGCGTCGCTCGAACGCAATATGGGCAAGACCCTCGGCGCGTATGTGCCGTTGTCGATGGAAGATTGCAAAGAGATATACAAACTGGCCGAATAACAAGCGCCTGAAAAACAATATTATGGAGAATTTCATCAAGATTTACGAGCGGAGCTTCATCGAGAACTGGGAGTTGCCGGCGCTTACCGACTATGTGAGCAAGCGGACGCTGAGCTACGGCGACATGGCGACCTCGGTCGTCAAACTGCATGTTCTGTTTGACACGGTCGGCATCAAAGCCGGCGACAAGGTGGCGCTGTGTGGCAAAGACTCGATCAACTGGGTGTTGATATATATGGCGACGGTGACGTACGGTGCCGTCATCGTGCCGATACTGTCGGAGTTCAACCCTGTGGACATCACGCATATAGTGAACCACTCGGAGGCGTCCCTATTTTTTGTGAGCACGTCGATATGGGAGCATATAGACCCGGACGCACTGCTGAACGTGCGCGGGGTGTTCGCCATCGACGACATAAGTGTGCTGCACGAGCCCGCGGGTTCGGAGATGAGCCGCAACCGACGGTTGCTCAACCGACGGTTCAACCGCCTGTATCCGTCGGGATTCTCCTCGGAAGATATCCGCTATGCGGACCGGTCGAACGATGAGGTAGTTGAAATCAACTACACATCGGGCACCACCGGATTCTCGAAGGGGGTCATGCTGACCGGCAAGAACTTAGCGGGGAATGTGTGCTTCGGAATGGACACGATGCTGCACTTCCGCAGCTCGCGCGCACTGGCGTTCCTGCCGTTGGCGCACGCCTACGGTTGCGCGTTCGATATGCTGACGCCGTTGGCGGTGGGGAGCCATATCACACTGTTGGGGAAGATACCTTCGCCGCGGATTCTGATAAAGGCAATGTCGGAGGTTCGGCCGAACCTGGTGATATGCGTGCCGCTGATACTGGAGAAGATTTACAAGAACCAGATACTGCCGATGATTTCCAAGGGGACGATGCGCTGGACATTGGCGGTGCCGTTCCTGGACAGCTACATCTACTCGAAGATCCGCAAGAAACTGATAGACGCCTTCGGCGGCGAGTTCGAGGAGGTGATAGTGGGCGGAGCTCCGCTCAACCATGAGGTGGAGGAATTTCTTCACAAGATCAAGTTCCCCTTCACCGTGGGTTATGGCATGACCGAATGCGGACCGCTGATAAGCTACACGCCGTGGCGCGAGTTCATACCCGGAAGTTCGGGACGGACACTGCCCGGCATGGAGTCTCGGATTGAATCGGACGACCCGGAACGGGTGCCCGGCGAGATATGCGTGCGCGGCACGAATGTGATGAAGGGTTACTTCAAGAACCCGGAAGCAACGGAGGCGGTGCTTGACGCGGATGGATGGCTGCACACGGGCGATATGGGTACGAGGTCGGCTGACGGGACAATGTTCCTGCGCGGGCGGTCGAAGACGATGCTACTGTCGGCATCGGGGCAGAACATTTATCCGGAGGAGATAGAGGCAAAGCTTAACAATATGCCTTTCGTGTCGGAGAGTCTGGTTGTGGAGCGCGAGGGGAAATTGGTAGCCTTGGTATATCCTGATTATGAGGCTTTGGATAAGTTCGATGTGTCGGCGGCGAAGTTGGAGCCGACTATGGAGAATATCCGCAAGGAGCTGAATAAGATAGTAGCTCCGTACGAGCAGATATCGAAGATTATCGCGGTGCCGACGGAGTTCGAGAAGACGCCGAAGCGAAGCATCAAGAGGTTTCTGTATACACACTGAGGGGCGCGAAGCTCTCGGCTCCGGGCCTCGCACGGAACAAAACCTGACGCGGGGAGGGACGGCGGGAGCCATAAAAAAGCCGCGCCTGAAGTCCACTTCAGAGGCGCGGCTTTTTTTATCTAAGGCTTAAGGGCCGGCGGGGGCCTAAAGGGTCCACTCGGCGCCGTTCTTGGTGTCTTTTACTTTGAAACCTAAGGCGGCGAGCTTGTCGCGGATTAGGTCGGAGGTCGTCCAGTCTTTGCCGGCTTTGGCGTTGGCGCGGATCTCCATCAACAGGTCGACGGCGCCTTCGTAGGGCGTCAGGTCGGCGCCCGATTCGGCGTTGCCGCCGAGGCGGAGGCCGAGTATCGCGCCACCAAAGGTGTCGAAGGCTTCCTTCAGGCGGTCGATGTCGGCCGCGGTGAGGGTGGCGTTGCCGTCGGTGGCAGAGTTGATGATCTTGGCCGCCTCGAAGAGATGCGCAATCACCATCGGCGTGTTGAGGTCATCGTCCATGGCCTCCTGACAGCGCGCCATGAAGTCGGGAACCTCAAGGGTCGACTTGTCGGCCGGTTCGAGTTTCTGCAGACGGGCGTATGCCTCCTGCATCTTCTGGAGGGCCTTCTCGGCGGCCTTGAGGGCGTCGTTAGAGAAATCGACCGTGCTGCGGTACTGCGCCTGCAGGATGAAAAAACGGATTACCATCGGCGAGTATGCCTGCTCGAGGAGGGGGTGGCTGCCGTCGAAGAACTGTTCGAGAGTTATGAAATTGTTGTAACTCTTGCCCATCTTCTTGCCGGCGATGGTAATCATGTTGTTGTGGAGCCAGTAACGGACGGCGTCGTGACCCTGGGCGGCGACGCTCTGCGCAATCTCGCACTCGTGGTGGGGGAACATGAGGTCCATGCCACCGCCGTGAATGTCGAAAGTGTCGCCGAGATACTTGCGGCCCATGGTCGAGCACTCGAGGTGCCAGCCGGGGAAACCCTCGCTCCATGGGGATGGCCAGTGCATGATGTGCTCGGGCGCGGCCTTCTTCCAGAGGGCGAAGTCGAGCGGGTTGCGCTTTTCGTGCTGGCCGTCGAGCTCGCGGGTGGTGTTGAGAAGGTCCTCGATGTTGCGGCCCGAGAGCTTGCCGTAATGGTGGTCGCGGTTGTACTTCTCGACGTCGAAATATACGGAGCCGCAGCTCTCGTAGGCGTATCCGGACTCGATAATCTTCTTGATATACTCGATCTGCTCGATGATGTGGCCCGACGCGTGGGGTTCGATCGAAGGTGGCAGCACGTTGAGCGCCTCCATGTCGTGATGGTAGCGGTTGAGGTAGTACTGCACGACCTCCATAGGTTCGAGTTGCTCAAGGCGGGCTTTTTTGGCAATCTTGTCCTCGCCCTCGTCGGCGTCATGTTCGAGGTGGCCTACGTCGGTGATATTGCGGACATAGCGGACCTTGTAACCGAGCCAGGAGAGGTAACGGAAAAGGACGTCGAAGGTAATTGCCGGGCGGGCGTGGCCGAGGTGGGCGTCGCCGTAGACGGTCGGGCCGCACACGTACATACCTACATGACCGGGTTGCACCGGCGAGAAAGACTGCTTGGTGCGCGAGAGGGTGTTATAGAGGGCGAGTGCGTTGGGTTTGACCATCGTGATATCAGTTATTGCCTACTTTACCGGGAAGGGGGCTGATTTCGCCGAACTGAGCCTCATACTTTTTGATATTGTCAGTGAGGGCGAAGAGGAGTTTCTTGGCGTTTTCGGGGCTCATGATGACGCGGCTAACGACGGGAGCCTGGGGCATGCCGGGAGCGGCGAAGATGAAGTCGATGAGGAACTCGCTGCCGCTGTGGCCGATCATTGCGAGGTTAGTATATTTGCCGTCTGCTACTTCGGGACGGAGTTGGATCTGGAGTTGGTTCTGGTTCTGGTTTTCAGTATTTGCCATAGTTATAATGTAATTTTAGGGTTTGAATTGCGAAGTTAGCAAAAAAAGTTGAGAAGTAAAAGAGATGAAAGGCGAAAGTTGCACAATCGCTACACTCTCGGCCTGCGGCCTCTCACAGAACAAAACCATACGGCACAGAAGGACGCGGGGAGGGAACGGCATAACAGGGTGATATGCGAGGTGCTACGATTGGATGCGGCCGTCGGACATGGGGATGACGCGGTCGGCGATGCGCTCCATGGTGGGGTCGTGGGTGACTATCACGAAGGTCTGGCCGAAGTCGGCGCGGAGGTCGGCGATGAGGCGGCAGATCTCGTCACGGTTGCGCGAGTCGAGGCTGCCGGTAGGTTCGTCGGCGAAGATGACGCGCGGCTCGTTGACGAGCGCGCGGGCTATGGCGGTGCGCTGGCGCTCGCCGCCCGACATCTCCGAGGGCTTGTGGCGCAGGCGGTCTCCGAGTCCCAACCGGGCGAGGAGTTCGGCACTGCGTTCCATGGCCTTGCGGCGCGACACACCGGCAATCAAGGCCGGCATTGCGGCGTTCTCCTGAGCGGTGAACTCCGGCAACAACTGATGGAACTGAAAGATAAAGCCGATGTTACGGTTGCGGAACTCCGAGAGTTTCGAATCCTTGAGCGAGCCGAGTGGCAGCCCGTCGTAAGTGACTTCGCCACTGTCGGGACGGTCGAGGGTTCCGGCTATCTGGAGCAGGGTGGTCTTGCCGGCTCCACTGGGACCGACTATGGTAATAATCTCGTTGTTTCCGATGGTCAGGCTGACATTGTCGAGTACGGTGAGGGGGCCGTAGCTCTTACAGATATTTTTTAGTTCTATCATAGATGACATGGTTGGCGAGGAGAATGCCGAAAAGAGATGGGATTGTGGCGAGGGTGCCGTAGGAGCTACGCTTGTTTGGCAGGTCGAGTTCGACCACCGCCGAGGGGCGGGGAGGTTCGGTGCTGGCGACTACCTTGAGAGGGCGGCGGAGCCCGAGTTTCTTGAGGCGTTGGCGCACGGCACGGGCGAGGCCGTCCTCGCGGGTCTCCCAGAGGTCAAAATAGCCGACGCGGGTGGGGTCTACCCTACCCCCGGCGCCCATAGAGGAAATGACGGGGGTACGGGTTCGCATGCACTCGGCGATGAGGGCCACCTTGGGGGCGACGGTGTCGATGGCGTCGATGACATAATCGAAGCCCTCGGCAATCAGGGCCGGAACCGACTCGGGGGTTAGGAACTCGCGCCGGGGGTCGACAGTGATGTCCGGGTTTATGTCGCGGAACCGGGCGGCGAACAGGTCGACCTTGGGGCGGCCGATGTCGGAGCGGAGGGCTATCAACTGACGATTGAGGTTGGAGGGGGCGACCTCGTCGGCGTCGACGAGGGTGAGGTGGCCGACGCCGGAGCGGGCGAGCATCTCGGCGGCATAGCCGCCGACGCCACCGACGCCCACGATGAGGACGCGCATGGCGGCGAGGGAGGCGACGGCATCGGCGCCTAAGAGGCGCCGGGTGCGGTCGTCCCATAGGTCGCGAAGCTCTGGGCTTCGGGACTCGCACAGAACAAAATCTGACGCGGAGGGGGACGTGGGGTGGGTCATGGGATTAGTAGGCGGAGGGGGGCTGGAGCCAGCTGCCTTTGAAGCCGGTGTTCTCTAAGACGTTGAGGACTTTCCAGGCGTTGTCCTGGTTTTCGGGGATGCCGTGCACCTCGAGGACGCGGTCGTCGCTGTCCAGGTCGAGCGACCATTGGCCGTCGGGAAACTCCCGGTTCATTGCATCGAGTATGGCGGTCTTGCAGCCGCCGCATTTTGCGTTTGTCTTGAATTTCATATTTTTATCTTTTTCGTGTGAGACGTAGGGAATTGGTCACCACGCATACGGACGAGAGGGCCATGGCGGCCGACGCGTACATGGGGGTGAGCGCGAAGCCGACCGCTGAGAGGGCGCCGGCGGCAACCGGGATACCGATTACATTATATATGAACGCCCAGAAGAGGTTTTCGCGTATGATGCGGACGGTGCGGTGCGACAGGCGGAGGGCCCGGGGCAACCGGGCTATCGTTCCGCCTACGAGTGTGAGCTGGGCGGTCTCGACGGCGACATCGGAGCCGCCGCCCATGGCGACGGAGACGTCGGCCTCGGCAAGAGCCTCGGCGTCGTTGATGCCGTCGCCCACCATGGCCACGATGTGACCGGCGTCACGCAGTTTCTTAACTTCGTTATACTTATCGGCAGGAAGTGCGCCGGCGACAACCTGCTCGATGCCGACTTGTGATGAGACACGGCGCGCCTTGGCCTCCTTGTCGCCGGTGAGGAGAATCACCTCGATACCCTGGCACTTCAAGTCGGCGACGGTGTCGGCTATGCCGGGTTTGAGAGCATCGGCTACCTGAAACTCGGCGACGGTGGTATCACCTTGCCTCATGACAACATCGCCGCCCTCTCCAGAACCGATGTAATAATCCACGCCTTCGTGCCTGAAAGTCAGGCCGCGCCCCGGGGTATAGGAGAAGTCTTCGACTTTCGCCGGGGTTACACCCTCGCTGCGGAAGTAGTCGCAGAGTGCCTCGGCGAGGGGGTGGGTGGAGTGTTGCTCAGCCCCGTAGGCCAACGAGGAGAGAAGAGAAGGAGAGAGAGACTTATCCGAGGCATCGACGCGCCAGTTGACGGAGGTTACGGAGGGATGGCCTTCTGTGATGGTTCCGGTCTTGTCGAGTAGAACGGTATCGACTTTGTTAAGCAACTCGAGCGAGGTCGCATCCTTGATGAGGATGCCTTGTCGGGCACCGTTGCCGATGGCGGCGATGATTGCTGTCGGCGTGGCGAGACCGAGCGCACAGGGACAGGCGATGACGAGCACGGAAACGCCGTAGAGGGCGGCGCGTGTCGGGTCGTCACCCAAGAAGAACCAACCGAGGAAGGTCAGCACGGCTATGCCGATGACCGTGGGCACAAACCAGCTGCTGATGCGGTCGACGAGTCTCTGGACTGGTGCTTTCGAACTCTGCGCATCGCGCACGGAGCGGATGATACGCGCAAGTTCCGTGTCGGCACCGACCTGCGTGGCGCGTACGGTCAGCGTACCGTTGCCATTGAGGGTACCGGCCACAACCTTCGCTCCAGCGGTCTTTTCGATGGGTTCGGGTTCACCGGTCAGCATACTTTCGTCGACTGCGCTGACGCCCTCGGTGACCTCCCCATCGACGGGTATGCGCTCGCCGGGGCGGACGAGGATGCGGTCGCCTACCTTGATTGTCGCGACGGGTACCTCAGTGGTGGAACCGTCGGCACTCACGACGAGGGCAGTCTTCGGCTGCAGGCCCATGAGAGCGCGGAGAGCCGCGCCGGTGTTGCGACGGGCACGGAGTTCGAGCAATTTCCCGGTAAGGACAAACGTGATGATCATGGCCGCGCCTTCATAATAGAGGTCGGCGGTATGGCCGCGCGACAGCATATACTCCGGGCAGACGGTATTGAATGCTGAGAAAAGGAAGCTGACCGACGTCGACAGAGCGACGAGTGAATCCATGGTCGGGGCACCGGCGAAAAGGCTTCTGAAGCCACGGCGGTAGAATCCGGCGCCACAATAGATCATGACGGCGAGGGTCATGGCCATGAATCCCCAGCTCTCGCCGGGGAAATGCAGGTGGGCCATGCAGAGCACGCAGAGAGGCACGGAGATGATCCAGCCGACGAGGACGCGGCGCTTCATGTCGCGGTACTCAGCGGCGTCGCGGCGGTCCTTCTCGGCGACGGCGCGTGCTTCATCGCTCTCGGCTATAAGTCCGTAACCGGCATCGGCGAGGGCTGCCTTCATGCAGTCGGGAGAGGTGACGGCGGGGTCCCACTCAACGGTGGCGTCAGAGGCGGCGAAATTGACCTCGGCGGCGCGCACGCCGGGGAGGGCGGCAAGGGTCTTGCCGACTGTATTGGCGCAGACTGCGCACATCATGCCTGTAATCGGGAAAGTTTCTTTCATGCTACTTGCGGATGCGCCAGGGGGAGGGGTGGAGATTGTTGGCGCGGGGGCCTATGTTCTTTACGAAGCCAAGGGGATGGCCTTTATATTTGACAACGATGAAACCGCGCGGCTGGTTCTCGTCGAGACGTATCGCCTCGTGACGCAGGTATGACAAGGCCGTGGCTTCGTCCAGTTCGACTTCGGGGTATCGGTCGCGCGGAAAGGCGCTCGACAGTGTCCACTCCGAGGCCGGTATCTCGACTTTCCCCTTGGCAGTCACCGTGGGGATTCCATCGAGTATGACCTTGGCGCGTTTCGACACAAGAGTCCGGGCGCGGTCGTGGCTGACGGGGGTGTCCGAGCCGGGTTTGCGGAAGACGGCTACGAACAGTCCCTCACCCCGGGTGAGGTGAGGCATGAACCGGTAGGCGGGATGCGTCGAGCCGCACTGCCGGCCTATCCCCCACTCCGCCGGAAACTCTATGTCGACGGGTTCCAGACCATGTTCGGCAACGAGCCAATCGACATTCTCCTCGTCCTCGGTGCGGTTGAAGGTACAGGTGGAATAGATCAGGCAACCACCGGGACGGAGGGCAGCGACGGCATCGGCCAGAATCTCGCGCTGGAGCGCGGCGCAACTGCGGATCAATCCCGGGCTCCACTGCGAGACGGCTGTCTCGTCCTTGCGCATCATACCCTCGCCCGAGCAGGGGGCATCGACAGCCACCAGATCGAATAGCGGTCCGGCGGCAGCCAGACGGGAGGTCGGCGAATTGGTGATCATGATACGCGGGAAACCCCACTTCAATAAATTCTCGCGCAAAATGCCTGCACGTTGTGGCACAAACTCATTGGCGACGACAGTGGCCGAGTCAGGCAGGGCATTGATGATGGACGTGGTCTTGCCACCGGGCGCGGCACAAAAATCCGCCACCAATGGCGACGCGGAGAGATAACCCCACTCGGCGAGACGGGTGACGATGGTCTCATAAATCATAGACGACGCGTCCTGGACATAGAACACTCCGGCATGAAGCAGCGGGTTGAGCGTAAAGAGGGGACGTTGGTCAAGATAGAAACCGTGGCTGCACCACGACACGGGGTCGAGCGGGCCGTAGCCAAGTTGGTTGACATCGGTGCACTTGCGGCGGTTCAGCTTGATGCTGACGGCCGGAGGCAGGGTCATGGCGTGACGGAAAGCCTCGCCGTCGACACCCGGCAGCGAAGCCACAGACTGAAAAAACTCCTCGGGAATCATACTGCAAAAATAGCGAAAATATTGGGAAAATAGCTAAAAAATAGCTAAATTTGCAGTATGCAAATTGAGGCAGCCTTATATTTGATACCGGTAGAGATAAGCGCGGAGAGCACCGAGATGACCATCCCGGCGGGCAACCTGCGCGTTGTCAGCCAAATCCGCACATTCATAGTCGAGAATCTCCGGACAGCCCGACGGTGTCTGCGCCATTGGGACCGGACGTTTCCGATAGACGACTGCACGTTTCACGAGCTGAACGGGCACACGCCCGAGACCGCCATCTCAGGATACCTTGACGCATTGCGCCGCGGCGAGCCTGTGGGTGTGATGAGCGAGGCCGGATGTCCGGCCGTGGCCGACCCCGGGGCACAGGTGGTCAGCATCGCCCAGCGCGAAGGGCTGAAGGTCGTACCGCTGGTGGGACCGTCGAGCATCCTTATGTCGCTTATGGCATCGGGATTCAACGGCCAGGGCTTCGCCTTCAACGGGTATCTGCCGATTGGCGACGACGAGCGGCACCGTGCGGTCAAAGAACTCGAGAACCGCTGCACGCGCTGGCACCAGACCCAGATATTCATCGAGACGCCATACCGTAACAACCGCCTCATCCGCTTTCTCGCCTCGACACTCCGCCCCGACACACTGCTGTGCGTGGCGTGCGACATCGCCGACCCTGCGCGCGAGTCGATAATCACCCTCCCTGCCTCGAAATGGAAAACTAACCAGGCCGATTATGACAAAAGACCGGCCATCTTCCTGATTCACCGTCAGTGACAAAAAGCAATAGCAAAAGCCAGATAACATTCGGTCGCCAGCTGGAACTTCCGTTCGACATGGACACCGATGCACCCGGAGCGCCCGCTAGCGCCCCGACGAGGCCTCGCACGGGTTCGGAGCTTGAACTCGACGAGGCGGACCACGCCGCGTCCGAAGCGAGACGGCGTAACCTGCACTACATCTCGTTCGCATCCGGATCAAACGGCAACAGCTGTTATGTCGGCAATGAGAAGGGGGGCGTCGTGATAGACGCCGGCATCCGCGCCGACCAGATAGAGGATATCCTCAAACAGAACGGCGTGCCGATGCGCCATGTCAAGGCGCTGATACTGACGCACGACCACAGCGACCATGTCAGATACTCGTACAACCTGCTGCGCAACAACAGGCATCTGACGCTGCTCTGCACGCCGCGCGTGCTGAACGGGCTGTTGCGCCGACACTCGATATCGAAACGCATCAAGGAGTACCACACCCCTATCTTCAAGGAGATTCCCTTCAAGGTGGCCGACATGGAGATTACGGCGTTCGAGGTGCCGCACGACGGTTCGGACAACATGGGTTTCTCGATTGACTTCGAGGGTCACCGGTTCGTGTTGGCGACGGACTTGGGGGCGGTCACGGACCGTGCGCGCCACTATATGAGCCAGGCGAATTATCTGGTGATAGAGGCGAATTATGACTTGGAGATGCTGATGAAAGGGCGGTATCCGGAGTATCTGAAGGCGCGCATCGCGGCCATCAACGGACACTTGGACAACCGCGACACTGCGGCGTTTCTGCGCGAGATAATCAATCCGCAACTGAAGTATATATTCCTATGCCATCTGAGCAAGGACAACAACACGCCGGCGCTTGCGCTGAGAGAGGTGCGGTCGGCGCTTGAGGCAGCCGGGCAACGGGTCGGGGACGCTGAGGATACGATAGCGGACCGGCAGGCTGATGTACAGCTGATGGCTTTGCCCCGGTTTGACGCTACGCGCTGGTTTGTGTTCAGGTAGGGTCGCTTCGCTCTCGCCCTGCGGGCTCGCACAGGGGTCGCTTCGCTCTCACCCTGCGGGCTCGCACAGAACAAAACCGGACGGCACGGGAGGCGCGTAGCCTCCTGGAGGCTGGAGTCTGGAGGCTGGAACCGCCGGGGAGCGGCTATCGGAGGCGGTGGAGGCGGCTGAAGGTGAAGAGGGCTGAGAGGACTAAGGGGATGGCAACCGGCCAGGAGAAGGGGGCTTCTGTCAGCATCGCCAGCAGGAAGCCGCTGAGACCTAAACCGAGGTTCAGGGCGACTATCGCCAAGGTATAGGGGCGGTAGCGGAAGCCGTAGGCCCGGCTGCTGACTATGTAGACTATCATCACATCCAGACAGCCGCGGACCACTAAGCTCACACCGAGCCCGATGAGCCCCAGCCACCAGTAACATACCACACTACACACCAGCCACATCACGTTTGTCTCGATGGCTTCCATCCAGAAGTAGGCACGCCGGTTCTCGTGCGCGAGAAACAAGTAGCCTACCGGGAACTGGAATGCCTGCACCAGTATGCCCAAGGCCAGCCAGCGCAGCAGCGGGACTATCCCCAAGAATTCTGAGGTCAACAACAGACGGACAATCCACGGCGCGGCAAACATCACTGCGAGTACCAGCGGCGTGGCAATGAGCATCACCAGTTCGGTCTGCCGGTTGACCACGACACACATGGCCGACCGACGCTTGGCCGCAGCTGCAAGCCGGGGGAAGTAGTCCATGGACAGGGCGCTGAATACTATGCCCATGTATTGATTGGTCAGCGAATTGGCGGCCTGAAAGAATCCGACATCGTCGAGGTTGCCGTACATGCGCACAAATGCGTTTATACCGTAATTGACAGCCGTGCCTATCAGTGTGCCTATCATAAGAATGAATCCGACGGAGAGCATCTTGCGCACCAAGGGGATGCGAACTTCTCGTGGAAAAGATACACGGCCAAGTTCAACGGAGCGCCTGAAACCGGTATAGTAGAACAGGAACACACTGACCGACAGCACTATCATGGCCGGCACGATACCGCGGTAGCCAAAGAAATAATAGAGCGGCACACCGACCGCAAGACCGGTCACCGAGCCAACGAGAGAGGCCTTCGAGAGGCGTTTTACCTCAGCAAGTCCCTGCAGAAGGGCCATATAACCGGTTCCGGCGATTGAGAGGGCAACAAAGATACCGAGTGCCACAAAGCTCAGCGTATAGTCGTAACTGCCGAAACTCCATTGGCTCAGCCAGGGCGAAAGCAGGGCGGTGAGAAGGCCACCCAATAGAGCGGTCAGGATAATGAGCGAAGTGGCAACGCGGATGACCAGAGGCAACGCTTTTTCATCACCCCGCGCCGCCGAAACCTCCTTGACAAATGCGAGGTTAAGGCCGAGGCCTCCGAGCTGCTGCAAGGCACCGGTCGAGGATACGAACATCGAGTTGATACCCATCCCCTCCGGGCCTAAGAACATGGCGACAAACTTGCCGCGGACCAGGTTGATGAATATATTGAAAATCTGGATACCACCGAACGCCGAAATGCGCTTCATGACATTCCGGTAACTGTTCTCCGAGCGATGCAGATTATCAACCTTATCCATACACTTAAAATTCGTGATATATGAACTCAGCGCCTCCGACTTCGGCGGCAAAACGGGGAAAACCGGAGCGGAACATCCGGCCTGTTCGCATCAGCGTGACCCGTGAGGCACCCATGAGCAACTGCTGGTCGACGAAAGTCTTCATCCAGGCGTCGGGGTGACTCTCGCCGGCGAGGAGGTCGATGTTCTTGACATCGCCCGGTACAACGTATATCCGGGGGCTAAGGGGCGCCACGTATTTCAGGAACGAGACGCTGTCGCTTGTCACCAATATCCGACGGTTGTCAGGTATCGCCTCGATAAGGCTCATAAGCTCTCGACCGTTCCGCTCCATTAATTCGCGGGCACCGACGGCGTCGAGAGTCTCGCCGGCCCAATCCTTGAAGTCGCCGAGCAGCGACAGGAAACGGAAGGTGAAAGCGTCATACACCTCGCCCAATTCGCGGCGATGTGGAGCCACAGCGGCCACCAGAGCCGGAGAGGGACGGAAAAGCTCGTGGAACAATTCGCGGTAATGACCGCGTGAGTTGTCGGCATTGGTGAAGAGGTGTACCTGGGGTTTGCGGCTTATGAGCCCCGCACGCAACCGCATGGCGCTGTAGAAGTCAGTCAGATCCTCGATAAGCACCGGGAAGGACTGCCGACGCGAGCGGCTGAGCTCCTCGGGACGGATGCGCCAATCGACGGCAGCAGGCTGATAATAGTCGGTGAGCTCGAAAGGATCGGTCCAGCTGAGATAGAACGGCAGACCGCGACGCCGAGCCTCGGCATATGAAGTGAGTACACCGCGGAGACGGTCGGTGGGACCGCCGTGGTAAAGGGTGCCGTCAAATATACATATTATGCCTTCCTTGACTTCCGGCAACAGCCCACCGTTATAATGCTTCCAAAGATACTCCGCGTTCGGGGTTCCGCGCATCGCCCTGTTGAAGGTCAGACACAAAGACTCAGCCGACTGCTTGCAGAAGAAAGCGGCCGCACTCCCCCACCTGGCGGCAACGCGGAAAGGTCCGCCCACGGCCCAGCGGATTAGATTGAATATGCCTTTGGGTGGATTCATAGGGACTCAGTTTTGTCTAAACAAGGATTTAAACGGGCGGAGTGCGTCTATTACCCGAAAGGCCAATTCATTGCGGCGTATGCCCCCACGCATCGCGCGGCAGTACAACCGGCTGAAATGCGGGGATACCGACGGCCAGTCCAAGGCCTCCTTGCCCTCGAGTATCAAGCTGCGTGCGCGACTGCGGTCGGCGGCATCGCAGTGACGCAACATCCGCAGACCCGTAACCAACGCATCGAAAAGCATACAGTTCACTAATACATACTCCTCGCTGCCGTGGCCGTAGGCCGATTCTATAAAGCTCTTAAGCTCAATGTAATTGGAGATTATACCGAAACGTTTGGGCGACACACCCGCCGTCACACCTGCGGGATTGCTGCGGTAGTTATAACGGACATCCGTGAATACAACCTTGTTGGCGGCATGTATTAGGTGACGCGTCTGGACTTCGTCGTAAAACGGATTCGGATTCTCGGGGTGTATGCGGCAGTAAAAATGCTGATATATGGAGCGGCGAATGATGCCTCCGTTGCAGTTCACGCGCCACGCGCGCAGAGTGAAACGGACGGCGTCCGGGCCGCGCCAGACCCTGTCAAACAACGACAAATCGGTATTGGAGAGGCGGGTCTCGCCGTCGACGTACATGGTGGGGTAAACTATGTCGGCATAGGTCGCGGACTGAACGTCAAGCAGTCTTTCCAGATAATCGGGACCGATCCAGTCATCGGCATCCAACGGAGCGACATAGGGGGTATCCGCCTCGAGAATGGCGAGGCGGCGAGGCTCATAGGCGCCTCCAGAGGGCGCCGCGGTACGCATAACGCGGATGCGCGGGTCGCGGTCCTCATACTCACGGGCGACGGAGAGTGTGGAATCCGTGCTGCAGTCGTCGACGATAATCATACGCCAGTCGGGGCGCGTCTGCGCGAGCACCGACTCAATCGCCTCGGCGAGATAGCCGGCGACATTATAGGCAGGCATGATGAAAGTGACTGTTGCTTTCGAATCCATACTATCATAACGGCACGGAATGACCGTTTATTTCGGTTCGGCCTACAGGTCGAGGTGATAGCGGTTATAGCTGACTCCGGTGGCACCGTAGGAGTATTTCTGACGAAGCAGACCAGTGTTCAGGTACCGGCCATGATCCTCGTTTGATATGCCGAAATCGAAATAGCGACGGTCGGCGTAGCGGTCGGTTATAAGCCAATTGAAGAGTGGCGTGAGGAGGTTGAGTTCGCGACCGAGGGGGGTGGTGGCAATGTACTGGGCATGGGCAACCAGACCGGTGTCGTAGATGCAGACGCCGGCATGGGGTGTGCCCTCGTATTCGGCGACATATAGGCGGATATTATCGGGAAATCGGTCCATCAGCAGGCGCATCTCAGCCGGAGTATGCACGGGGCTGACTCCGTGGCGTTCGTTGAGGCACTCCGCAAGCAACGCCATGAACGAAGGGACATCTCCGGTTTCGCGGAGGTCGAGATGGAGGCGGGAGGTCTTGGCGAGGTGGCGTTTCTGCAGTTTATTGAAGCCGCCGGGATGACGGAGGTCTATTGCGGCGCTTAGGTTGCACTCCGAGAGACGGGCCCCGAGCCGGAAGAGGGCGTACTCGTCGTCGGCCGACGGTTGACGCGCGTATATGTGGGGGATGGTTTTGTAATCGAGAGCCGCGATACCCTCATTACGCCATATGTCGCAGGCCTCGGAGAAGATGTCGAGAAGGTCAGAGCCGTCGAGGTGTGCGGATGGAAGAATCCAGCCGCCGTAGGTGAGGCCGCCGTGCGAGTGGAGGGTGCCGTCGGGGGTGATATTAGCGGGGAGGAGGGCAATGGGCCGGTCTTTCTTGAGGGCTATCCAGCTACAGTCGGCGAAGCGGTCGGCGTGGTAGTCCATGTAATCACGGCGCAAGAGGAAGGTGCCGTTGCGAGAGGCAACGACGAAGGAGTCCCAAAGGGACTTTAGATCGGGGGTGTATCTTTTTAGCATAGTTTATTTTGGTGGCTACGCACAGAGGTCGCTTCGCTCTCGCCCTGCGGGCTCGCACAGAACAAAACCGGACGGCACCGAGAGCCTGGAACCTGGAACCCGGAACCTGGAGCCCGGCACGGAGCGCCTCGCGCCTAACGGATCCAGGTGAGGGGGTCGAGCTTGTCGCGGTTGTGCCAGACCTCGAAATGGATGGAACTGCGCGAGGGAGTGTCTTCGTCGGGGGCGAGGCGACCAAGCGACTGGCCCTGTTTTACGTTTTCGCCGACATGGACGCTGGCCGTGGCGATGTTGCCGTAGACTGTGTAGTAATTGCCGTGGGAGACAATTACGACAGTGCCGTATCCGGGCAACATATACACGCCAGACACCTGGCCGGCATAGACGGCCTGAGCGGAGGCTCCGGCTGCTACCTCGGCATCAATGCCGGGATTGTCGTAGGTGACCTTGGGCATATCCGGAAGCGACTGGCGGCCGAAGCGGCTTGTAACGCGGAAAGATCCAGCTACGGGACGGGGCAATGAGCCCTTCATGCTCTCGAAAGCACCGCCGGAGTTGGACTTGGCAGGTGCGGTTGTCTTGGCAGGTGCGGTTGTCTTGGACTGGTTTTCAGACTTGGAGGGCGCCGGGGCAGTCTTCTCCTGAGCGCGGGGTTTGCGACGGCGAGCCTCGGCAAAAGAGACGTCATCTTGCTTTTTCGGAGTTTGCTTTTTCGGAGTTTCTTTCTTCGGCGTTTTCTTTTTAGGGGCTGTTTTTTTCGGGGTTTCATTTTTTTGGGGGGCCGGGGTTGACTCCTTCACTTCCTTTGCCGGAGGGGTATTCTGGGCGGTTAGCTGAGCCTGCCGCTCACGTTCGGCACGAGCCTGTTCCTCCAGACGGGCGCGGCGCTCGGCGGCCTCTTGGCGGGCGCGACGGTCGGCCTCAAGTTTCGCCTGACGCTCGGCTTCGGCACGTTCGCGGGCGAGGCGGTCGGCTTCGGCCTTACGCTGTTCCTCAGCGATGAGGGCGGACACACGGTTCTTCAGTGCGTTCGCCTCCTGTTGTTTCTGAGCGAGGTGGGCCTGCAACGCGTCGCCGTTGCGCTTGAGTTCGAGCACGATTGCATCCTGTTTGGAATATTGGGCCTCGAGATTCTTCTGGGCCTTGGTCTGCTCGGCGAGCTCGCGGTCGTGGAGTTTGCGGGTCTGAGCAAGACGCGTGGTGTTCTGTTTCAATGACTGGACATGGGCGTTGATTGCTTCGGTCTGGTCCTGGCGCCACTTCGAGAATTGCTTGAGATAGCGCATACGGCGGACAGCCTCATTGAAATTACCTGAAGAGAAGATGAAAGCGAGCATCGATTTCTCCTTACGCTTGGTGCGCATCTTCTTGACAGCCTTGAGATATTCGGAACGCAACTTGGAGAGAGTCTTCTCATCGGCTGCGATTTGGGTCTGGAGAGTTGAAATCCGGGTATTAAGGGTGCGGACACGGGCACCGGTAGCCGCCACCTTCTTTTTGCTTTCGGATATGTCCCCCTCGATACGTCCCAGTTCGGAGAGACTCCGCTTGACAGCGAGGTCGTTCTGCTGGATCTGTTGCTTGGTCTGCTTGATATCCTGTTGGGTGGCTTCCTGCTGACGGCGCACATCGCGCGAGGTCTCGACGGTCTTCGGTTTTGCCTTGGCCTGCGATTTTGACTGCCGGGCGGATACGGGCGCGGATATGACCCCGGCCATCAGGACCAGGGCCAATATCAGCGCCGACGAGATACGCCGGCTATTCATAGAGAGAAGTTTAGATAAGAAAGTGTTCATGTTCGGGAGGGGTGCGTTTCATAATATGGAGGCGCTCCCTACTTGAGGGAGCCAAGGAACTCCTTGAGGCTAAGCTTCTTGTAGCCGACGGTGCGGATAGCCGACATTTCGCTGCCACCCCACTTCACGGAAGAGAACTCAATCTGCAGCTCGGTCTTCTTGCCACGGGTGTCGAGGGTGACGGCCATTTGCTCGCCACGGTCGCGGTAGGAATAGAGGATTTCGAGTGTGCCTTTGTCGGCCATAGCGCCCATCAGAGCCAGCGTGCGCGAATTTGCTCCGACAAGGTAGCCATAGGTGAACGGAACCTTGGCGGGGTCGGTCTGCGGCAGGACAAGCCAGCTGCCGTTACCATCAGCCTGGATATCGACTGTTGCGACGTTGCCCGAGCTTAACTCGCCCGCACCGAGAACAACGACGCGTGCAAGGAAAATACTCTGAAGGTCAGCGAGAAAAGTCGGATACATCTCGAAAAGCTTCGATGACGACTCCTCGGAGTATGTCTTTTTCATCTTATTGACGGCGAGAATCCGGTCTTTTGTCAGAGTGACACGTCCCACCTCGCCCAACAAGGGCACGCGGGCCGAAATCTGGATAAGTGAATCGCGGACCATGTACATCTTGATGGTCGGAGAAACCGGGAGTTTGTCGGTCTTGACCTTACCGGAGAACTCCGCGGAGGTCCAGGGCGTGTAACTGTTGATGATGTTGTTGAGGATAGGTGTGAAATCCTGAGCTCGGAGACCTGCGACAGACAGGAGCGTCATGAGCACGGTCAATATGGTATGTTTCATTTTGTTATTCTTTAGATTCGGACGAAGTTTGTGATGATTTGACGAGAGGTTCGATTTTCTTTATCTTCTCCATTACCTTCGGATATGCTGGTTCGTCGGTCTCGAGATTTTTCTCATAGACCTCGGCGGCCTTCTTCCAGTTCTCGAGCGCACCTGCGAGGTCGCCTTTCTTTTCGAGGATGTCGCCGAGGTGGTCGAACAGTTCGGCCGACTGGAGATATGCGCCCTCCTGGGCGGCCACGGCACGCAGCTGCAACTGCTCGGCCTCGTCGTAATTTCCCCTCAGAAAATTGATCCACGCGTATGTGTCGAGGTAGGTCGGGTTATCGCTGTCGGAGCCTTCGAGCGAAGCCTTGCTGAGTTCGAGGGCCTTGTCGAGGTCTCCCCCGTCAGTCGAGAGGAAGTAGGCATAATTGTTCCGGGCCATATGGTTCTGGTCGTCAAACACAATGGCGTTATCGTACATTGCATAAGACTTGGCGTTGTCGCCGCTTTCGTGATACATGTCGCCCACGGTTGCGATCAACGCGCTCAGCATCGACAGTTGCTCAAGCGTTATGTCCTTGCGGAGGTCCGCGAGGGTCAGCGGTCTGTCGATATCAAGACCGGGATTGATCTCATCGATCATCTTGCGGTACATGCCGATAGCAAGGTCATAACGCTTGGCCATATTGGCCACCGTTGCGTACGACATTCGCAGGTTGTCGTCGGGGGTGATATGCTTTGTGGCGCGGTCGTAGGTCTCTATAGAGAGCTCGGGGTGCCCATCGGCGGCCTGGTAGGTCATGAGCTGACCCCAGTAGATGTTGTTGGTCGGGTCGCGGTCGATAGCGTAAGAAATTTTCTCAATCGCGTCCTTGAAATCGGACTTGGCGGCGCTGTATCGTGCGGAGAGATCAAGAACACGCGCCTCGTGAGGATACTGATTGATGAGTTTGGCCATGAGGGCATCTCCACGCTCGGTGGCATGGCCGTTGTGGATAAGTGTCTGGAGATAATCGGAGGCGAAATCCATCTTCTGGTCGAGGCTGAAATCGGCCGCATCCATTACCTCGTGCATCTTGTTGTCATAGCTGACCGAGTCTCCCTTTGATTTGTAATACTCGGCAATTGCCAGTTTGGCCTCGGTTGACTCGGGATCGAGCGCTTCGGCCTGCTTGAAATACACGAAAGCGGAGTCGGGCTGGTCAATGACTTCGAAGACATTCCCCTTGAGAATCAGGAACCTTGGGTCACTCCGGTCAGAGTTGACAAGGCGCGTCACCTCGCGGATAGAAGCTGCGGTATCCTTGTTGGCTATAAGAAGCGAGACCTTGCGGGTTGTCACCTGAGGCGACATACCCTCCTGACGCTCGTAGCGGTCAAGAGCCTCGATGGCATTTGGGTAATCGCCGTTGCGCGAGTAGACCTCGGCAAGCATCGAGAGAATGCTCGAGGTCTTCGGATTGAGAGTGTATGCACGTTCGAGCACGCGCACCGCCTCGTCGACATGTTCGAGCTGGCCGCTGAGGTAACCGTAATACTGAGATTCATATGTGTCGCCCGGATACTCGTCGACGTAGACGCGCATCATATCGAGCGAACGTTCGAGTTCGTCATCCGACTGCATGGTGTCGATGGGCAGATAGAGGCGCATCGACCCAAACGCGAGCGACGCCTCCGGATAGGAAGGGTCGGCAGCATATGCTTTCTTATAATACTCGTAAGCCTGAGGTTCGTTGCCCTGCGCCTTCTCGACCTGACCTGCGGAGTAATAATACTTCGCTTTCTTGCGGTCGGGAGCCGCCGCACGCACCGCGCCGGCCACCATTATCAGAAGGCCAATGGCTGCAACGGTCCAGACTTTCATCGCTGAAAAACTTATTCTTCTCAAATCAATACTATTATTTGGTGCCCGTATGTCCGAATGCGCCGTCCTCGCGATGAGTACGGTCGAGTTCCTTGACTGGTTCCCAAGTTACGTGCGAATACTGTTTGATGACCATCTGGGCAATGCGGTCGCCGTCGTTGACCACAAAATCATCCTCGCCGAGATTGATGAGAATGATACCCACTTCGCCACGGTAATCAGCGTCGACTGTGCCCGGAGAGTTCACTATCGAGATGCCCCGGTTCAGTGCAAGACCGCTACGGGGGCGTATCTGACATTCATAACCCGAAGGGAGCTGCATGTACAGACCGGTCGGAATGAGGGCGCGCTGCAACGGGCGCAGGGTGACGGGACCCTCGGGTAGGTAGGCACGGATATCCATGCCGGCGGCTTCGAATGTGCTGTACTCCGGCAGCGGATGATGACTGCGATTTATGACTTTTACTTTAATTCGATCCATATCTATTATCAAATTACTGTCTGACGGTGCCAATACGACACGCATCTAATAGGGTAACAACCGGAACATCGGTTTTGTCAGACAAACATGGCCGGAAGATAAAAAAATAAGGCTGTCCCGAAATGTGGACAGCCAGTATTTTCGCTGATTAGCAATTTGCTTCCAAGCGTTGATGCGGACTGTTAGCCCTCCTCGATTGCGTCATTGGGGCAAACCGAAGCGCAGCTGCCGCAGCTGATGCAAGTGTCGGGATCGATTTTGTAGATATCGCCCTCAGAGATTGCGTCAACGGGGCAAACTGACTGGCATGTGCCGCATGCGATGCATCTGTCTGTAATAACGTAAGCCATGATTTTGATGTTTAAAATTTGTTGTGAAAAGTTTTAGTTCACAAAATTAAGCCTATTTATTGATTCTTCCAACTTCTGAGGCGATTTTATTTCGAAATTTTCGTAAATTTGTAAAAAAATAAGCGTGATTATGGATACACAGCCCTTGATTTCAATCATAACCATCACCTACAACGCGAGCCGGCACATTCTGCCAACGCTCGAATCGGTAGCCCAGCAGACGTACCGAAACTACGAACATATTGTGGTCGATGGCGCGTCAACTGACGACACTCTCACCATAGCCCGTCACTTTGACGACCTGCGCATACTTAGCGAAAAAGACAGGGGGCTATATGACGCCATGAACAAGGGCATTGCTCTGGCTCGGGGCAAATATCTGCTGTTTCTGAATGCGGGAGACGCCTTCCACTCTAAACAAGTTCTTGCCGCCTATGCCGACAGGGCAGTGAAAGGTGATGATATCATCTACGCGGACACGGTGATAGTGGATGGGGCGCGGCATATTGTGGGGAAACGGCACCTCACGGCGCCTCAGACACTGACAGTAGATTCGTTTGCGAAAGGGATGCTGATATGCCACCAGGCCTTTATGGTCAGAAAGGAACTGGCACCGGCTTACGATGAGCAATATCGATTCTCGGCTGACTACGATTGGACGGTAAGGTGTATAAAAGCCGCCGACCCGCGGCGATGCACGAATCTGTCGATGATAGCGATTGACTACCTGCAGGACGGACTGACCGATAAGAACAAGATAAAGTCGCTGCGCGAGAGATATCGGATCATGAGCAAGCACTACGGGCGTATGCGGACGCTGGGGAACCACCTGCTGTTTGTATTCAGGGCGCTCAGACGGCGGCTGTGATTGCCAGCGCGGAGACAGGGATATCGCCGTGCCGGCTCACACAGAACAAAAGCTGTCGGGCCGCAAGCCGCCGAACGAGACGACCGGGATAACCGGTAGATTCTCGAGAATCGGGAGGATCTCGACAATCTGGATAATCTCGATAATCTCGACAATCTCGATGATCGTGATAATCGGGAGAATCTCGAAATTCGGGAGAATCTCGAAATTCGGGATTATCTCGACAATCTCGAATTGGGTAAAAAATTAAGGCTCCCGACGGGAGCCTTAAGAAAAAAGCCA
>JAAGKN010000974.1_pt1 | contig 54189 bp, 39 predicted proteins | sample 6206371 | NCBI WGS metagenome assembly JAAGKN01 (sample SAMN11533720, study PRJNA540317) | gut metagenome | isolation source: fecal pellets from male and female animal of same cohort | host: Peromyscus leucopus | place: USA:CA | collected 2017
GCCCAGTGCCGCGTCTCAGTTCATACATAATTGTAGAAGGAGAGCAGTCAATAACCTCAGCAATAAATCTTAATGTATGTCCCTGCTTCTTGTAGATCTTGATGCTCACTCTGTCTTCAAAATTTAAGTGCTGGCCTCTTTCACGGTCTGGGGTAATGGTGATAGAATAGTTATGGCTCATGGTGATTCTCCTTTGATAGGTTTTGCTTGGTAACTTAATTCTACCAAAAGATTCATCGTGAGTCTTTTATTTGTTCAATTTCATTTTACAATTTACCAAAGGAACTGAATCATCTGCACACCGAGATTGAGGATATTGCCCAGGAGACTACTTATAATGGGAAATATTTGTTGAATATTGGTAGCTTTGAGAAAACTACATTTGATTCAAAAGGTCCGTTTACAAAGAATGTTCCGGCTGTTTTGCAGCAATCAAAAACAGGCTTGTCACCAATTATTAACGGTCACCCCTATAAGCGTCCGGAAATTACAGGGTGGAAGGCACAATATGCGGACTACGGAACATCTCCTACGCCGCCGACGGGGCAAACTGCTTCGCCATACCAAATTACCATACCAGGGTCTCACCTTTCAGGTTACGCTTATACGCCATCGGGTAAATCGATGATGGAGTTGGATTTTGGCCCTATGAGCTCGTTGGCAGTGCCTGGTGATTTACATGAAAAAGGGATTTCTGTAACCTGTAGCGATTGTTCGCAATTCATGGCCATTCAATTTGATGCTAACAAAAATGCTTCAAGGTTTATCGAGGATGAGAAATCCGGTGATGGTTCCGGTTGCTATATTATTGGTGTGAAGAGTGTATCATCTCCTGCAGATTTGGCGAAAGCGATTTTTAATGGCGTCTGTCAGGCAAAAGGAATAGGCACAAGGGTGCCTAATGGAAGCGATGCTGCTGTACAACTGGCTCCATATCATAATGTGAGATTACATTACAATAACGCCACAGGAGTCTTGACTGTTACAAAGGACTCTAATGGTTTGGTATTCTGTGATGGTGTTGTTGGGACGGTCACAAAGCCCAGTGATCCGAAGCAGGCCCTTTATGTCCAGGGCGATGTGAAGCAGTCCCAGGCTACTACCGTGTTCAGCCCCCGAACAACTCTTGATGCCTTGTACAATGGGGGCGGCTGGGAGCCAACGCTGGAAAATCCAGAGCCGGATCCCAATTTATCTGACTGCGTATCTACCCGAGAAAAAGCCAGCAGTTTCCTTAATCATGCGTCTGATGCTATAGAGATACTTCTCAACGGGAATACGATGCTGGGCTCGGAATTATCCAGGCTGGAATATATGTCCGGCAACCTTACCACTGCCCATGAGAACACCACGAGCGCCGAGTCCGTCATCCGCGATACGGATATGGCAAAAGCCATGGCCGACTTCACCAAGAACAATATCCTGACCCAGGCCGCCCAATCCATGCTGGCCCAGGCCAACCAAAACTCCTCCAACGTACTCTCCCTGCTTCAATAAACAGGTAAGTACACTGTCCGGAAAGTAAGCGGGCAGATAAAATGGCCAAGTAAGTACACCGGTAGATAAAATAGACAGGTAAGTAAGCAGGTAGACAAGATAATCAGATATATAAAGAAAGCCCGGGAAAATGATTCCTCATTTTCCCGGTCTTTCTTTAATGTAGGGCAGCCATCTTCCCTAATTTCAGCTACGTTTCTCCTGTGCTAAAGCCTGTGTAAAGACAATTTCTCTCTGCTGACCACCGAAAGCGGCAGTCCTGACGATGCCCGCCCGGCTATTTTTTCGTTTTCGTCCCCTGCCACTTCCGCTTGTCCGGCTTACCCTTCGGAGGAGCAGTATGCTTTCCGTAATGTTCAACTTTATCGTTTTTTATCTGCGGCCAGACCATGGGCTCCGACCGAACAGAAGTCAAATCACCCGCCACCGACAGCGAAAAAGCAAACATCACCGCCACCAGTCCGGCAATATATTTTTTCATAACCTGCTCCTTTCTAATCTTTTCTTTCTGAAAAAACTACCAGTCTATATGCGTGCCAGTCCCAAGGCTCCAAACTCAACCGCTACCTCATCCTTACCAAAAAATATCCGCATCTCCGGCATAAACCGACTTAACACCATAATCGGACGCGTAATCCCAATACTGGAGCGATCGAAACGACTTGGTGGTGATAAGTACATCCGTTTTAGCCAAAACATCCACCGGCACATCGTCACTGACATCATACGCACAAAGCAGAGGAGCCTCCACCCCCCCATTTTTTCCAGCAGTCCCACAAGCTCTTTCAGTTTATCCAGCCGGCTGTTCTGGTCAGTCAATAACAGCAGCAGGGAATTATCCCCGCTTTTCTTTTCCTCAATATAACGCGTGGCCGCCTCGTACCACAAACTATCTTCCGTTTCATCGGCCGCCATGGTGTAAATTTTTACCCCTGCTTTGCGCTTATTTTCTAACTCCCCGGCAATTGCTGTTTCAAGCTTCGGCTCCACTATATCATTATTATACTTTTCCAGGAAGACCTCTACATCTGCCATGTCGTCAATGGCGGTCACAAGCTTTTCTAACGGCCAGTACCACCATTTTAATTTTTGCAGCCTTGCGATGGTATCATTATCGAACCGGTACCGGATGAGCTTTGCCGGATTTCCCCCAACGATGGCATAAGGCGGCACATCCTTTGTAACCACCGCCCCGGCAGCTACGATCGCCCCGTTACCAATATGGACGCCGCTCATTATGGTGCAGCCCCGGCCAAGCCAGACATCGTTTCCAATCACCAGCTGATTATGATTTGTGCATCTCTTATGTATTGACTTCGGTATATCTCTCTTAAAAATTTCCCCAAATGCCGCCGTAGACACAGCATTATAATCATGGTTACGCCCCATGACAAATGTAATAGCATGGGCAATTGAACAATAATTTCCAATAAGAAAATGCTGATATTGATCTGCGTCCTCAATATCAGCAGAGACTATATATGAGCACATGCCCATTGTCCCTCGCCAAACTCCACCGTCAAAATCAATCTTCCTTATTTTGCCTAAATGTTCCGCCACTTTTATATTCTTAGACATTCCGCTACCCCTTCTCTGAACTACAGATTTCCTCCAGCAAGGATTTTAAGGCAAATATACATTTCCAATATGAATCTTAAACTAAAATCCAACAACAGACAATTGTCATTCAATATGCTTTCTCTTATCTTATACCCCCATCCCCTGAAAAATACAGGAAAAGGGCGGACGCCGAAGCATCCGCCCTGAAAGACACCGAGGTAATATTATTCCCGCTCGCCCTTATCGATAACGCAGGCGGCAGCCGTATCGCCAGTAACGTTGACGCAGGTACGCATCATATCGAGAACCCGGTCGATACCGGCTACCAGGGCAAGACCCTCAAGGGGCAGGCCAACGGACTGAAGAACCATCGCCAGCATGATGAGACCGGCTCCCGGAACACCGGCCGTACCGATGGAAGCAAGGGTACCGGTGAGGACGATCATCATCATCTGATTCATGGTGAGGTCGATGCCGAAAACATTGGCGATGAACAGGGAACAGATACCCATATAGATGGCCGTGCCATCCATGTTGATGGTTGCCCCCAGCGGCAGGACGAAGCTGGCCACCTCGCGGGAAACCCCCAGCTTCTCCTGAGTATTTTTCATGTTGATAGGAAGCGCCGCCGCAGAGGAGCAGGTGGTGAAAGCCACCAGCATATGCTCGGAAGCCCCGTTGAAGAACTTCATGGGGCTCATCTTTGCCAGAATGCTGACAAGGCCGCTGTACACGACAGTGGTATGAATAATGCAGGCGACAGCCATGGTGACGATGACGGAAATAAGCGGCAGCAGCACGGCGGGACCATTCTTGGCCACCACCGGAACAAGAAGGCAGAACACGCCCACGGGAGCAAAGCTCATGACCACGGCGACTACCTTGTAGCAAACCTCCGCGCAGGCATCGAAGAAACCAATGATAGTCTTCTGATGGTTCGGCTCAACCTGAAGGATACCGTACCCGACAAAGAGAGCGAAAACGATAATCGGCAGGATATCCGCCTTTACCATGCTGGCCAGCGGATTGGTGGGGATCATGCCCACGAGAACAGCCATGAAGGAAGGAGCCGCCTTCACCGCCGGAGCCTTACCGGCCATGGCCAGGCCGACCCCCGGCTCGGTAATACCAGCCACGGCAAACCCGATGACGATGGCGACCGCCGTGGTGCACAGGTAGAAAACAACCGTCTTGAGGCCGATGCGGCCGAGCTTCTTGGTATCTCCCAGACTGGTCATACCAACGATGAGAGAAGTGAAAACCACCGGAACGATCATCATCTTGATGAGATTGACGAAAATCGTACCGATCGGCGCAAGCCAGGCATTGCAGAACGGCAGACCCTCGGTTCCGGCCCCCAGACCGGCAATTACCGCCAGTATCAGGGCGAAGAGAATCTGAATAGAAAGGCTCATGTGGAAAATCCCCCTTAAATTATGAATAAAATATGATAACTTTGCACAGTATATCAAAAAAGCCGGCCCCTTTCTACGGGACCGGCTCATGTTCTACTGTATACATTAAGGGGAGCCCGACCGTGAAATACATTCCCTAAAGAATATATCTCCGGGAATATACATTACGATTCAGGTTGAATTGCTGATTACCGCCTCTGTTGGCAGCAATGCGCCCTCTATTTTTTTATGTATTTCTGCAATCTGCTCCGAGGCTTCTCAGGTATTGTCATCACAATTCGCTGCTCCTGCATCAAAGGAGTAATGTACTTGTGCCGGAAATATCCCCTGTTGTTCAATTGCAAATACTCCATCATTTCAGCCATGCTCCTGGCCACGCTGCAAAACTGTACCAATCTGTCTTTTTCAATATCAACTTGGTTGGTGACTTGGTTGGTGACTTGGTTGGTGACTTGGTTGGTGACTTGGTTGGTGACTTGGTTGGTCAACAGAGGAACCTCCAATCGGAAGATATCTCCCTCCACAAACGACGGCCTGCCCCCGGAATACAGCTCTGAATACTTGTATGTATTCCTCATTCCTGAGCCAAGTTCATCTGCCAAGCCTACCTCTCGAAAAACTCTCGATATAGGCGGATTCTTTGGGAAAGGCTCAAATTTGCTTATATCAAGCGGACCGGAACCATGGGCGCGATTAGCATTTTCTGTATACACCTTATCGCCCTCAATGACAAGCTTTGCCGTATAGCCGCTTGCATAATCCCTATGGGCCAGACTATTGGAAATCATTTCTCTCAGTATGCAATCCCGGACGCTGACACTGACAACCCCTTCCAGAACGAAGTTATCATTCAAATGCTTCTGTCCAAAAGCCAGCATTTTATCATATGTATCAAACAGATTCGTAATAATTACTTCTCTATCGTCATATCTATCCAGGTTATTAACCCTGAATATAGCATCCGACTTATGCTGCGCTAAAGCCGCCATAATCGTTTCATCCTTACCAAACAGCAATACCGCGGCTATCGTGGCCCCATATTCCCCTCTGCCATCCCGCTTTTGCAGCAATCCAACGCTTCGTAAAATTTCCTTATCGGAAAGATTTCCCCATGGATGATCCGGTTTCCGGCTAATTGCCATTTTCCTTGCGCGGGCAATCAAATCCTTTCGCAAATAATTGATATTGAACCTTGTAACCTTGTTGACAAAATAGCTGTTACTCTTTTTCGAATAAAGCCGGTACATCAAATCAGTATTGTCTGTAATATCAATATCAGCGTCTCCGTTACGGTCAAAAACATATCTGCCATGCCGGCAAACCTGGCTGCCCTCCGGCACATATATCACTATGATAATCTTCCCGTCAATAATGTGCTTTTTCGGATTCAGATAGATCGGTGGCCTGATTTTCTGCGCGTTATTGACAGACGTAACGAATTCCATAATCAATCTGTCAGCCGTTGCCTCCGATTCAATGCCTGTCAGAGTCCCGTCATCTTTGACTCCCAGTAAAATATATCCCCCGTCACGGTTAGAAAAAGCCGACACCGTGTCGTAAACATCTCTGTTAAGGCTGCGCGCAGACTCCTTGAACTCAACGGATATACCTTCCCCCTTGGAAATAATCCTGAGAATCGTTTCACTATCCAGCATCGACATCACTTCCTCGTAACTATTACAATTGATAGTCAATGTAAAATTCTATCGTAAAAAGGCGACTTCTCCGCCAAAGCCGCCCTCATCCGGGCAAATCCGCCGCCGTAACCTTCGGCGGCTCCTTCACCCCCAGCTTCCTGCACTGCTCCCACACCCGGCTGGCCAGACAGGCCCCCGCCTCCTCCAAAAACCAGAGCTTCCGGGCCGCCGCCTGACGGTAAATCTCCTCGATAACCGCCGTAAACTGCCGCAGCTCCCTTTCATCCTGGCAGACAGCCAAATGGCCCTCGTCACAAATCCGGTTCAGCAGCATCAGGCAGGCAGGGGTGAGATGTATCCCCCAACCCGCCAGGGATTCCCGCTGGAACTGGGCATAGACGGTCGCCCTTCTCCTGGCCCGCTCCCCGTCAAAGGCCGCTCTGGTCTCCTGCCCGCCGTGCTGGCGGGAGTACAGCAGCACATCGGGAATCGCGTCAAACCGCCCCAGGGGGGAAGCATCCATGTAAAATTTCATATCCTGCATACCGCAGGCGTTGTCCCGGTAGCGGAGACGGTTTTTCACGATAAAATCCCGCCGGATCATGCCCGTCCCATTGGCAAAGCCCCCCATGTTCAAAAGGAGGTTTGCGTGAATGGCCCCCAACCGTGGCGGCACATACCAGCGGTTTGCCAGCCCGCCGTTTTCATAAATATTTACCGTGCAGCCCCCCAGGATATCGATCTCCGGATGCTCCTCCAGATAAGCTGCCTGTAGCTCCAGCCGCCAGGGCGTCATCAGGTCGTCGTCGTCAAGGAGAGCGATGTACTTCCCCTTTGCCTCGGCAATGGCCCGATTGGTGGTATAGGAAATCCCCCGGTTCCGGTCGTTCTTCAACACCCGCAGCCGCCTGTCCCTTTTGGCATAGGCCGCCACTACCGCCGGGGTATTGTCGGTGGGGCAGTCCTCTACCAGCAGCAGCTCAAAATTTCCACAGGTCTGGGCCAGCACCGACTCTATAGCCGCCCCGATATACTTTTCCGCTTTCCACACCGGCATTACCACGGAAACGAGGGGCGTCTCTGCCAGCCGGTTTTCCGGCCGGCGCTTATCGATCCTTCCCCAGTCCGGTTCATACTCCCGGCGAAATATTTCCCCCGTATCGCAGTCCCAGAAATTGATAACCGCCCGTTCCCGCATGAGGCGGATCGCCTTTTCTGATACGATCCCTGCTTCTTTACAGATATTATCGAGGGTTACGCTGGAAACTGTCCCAACGCCGCCGCTCTCCTGCCTTACCCATTCCCTTCCTGGCTCCTGCCTCACGACCATGCTGAGGCAGCCCCGCCGGGCCAGATCAAGGCAGGCGGCCTCCGTCACAAAGCTGTCCCCGCAATAACGCACATCATCCCACAGCACCGGATACTGAGTGGCAATAAAGCCCCCGTCGATCATATCAACCGGTACCATGGGCACGCCCATTTGCCAGGGACTGCCGTCCCAGATTTCTACCAAATCTTGAGCAGAGCGGCAATTTCGCCCGGCCACACCGATGCAGCCGATGCGGTCACTGAGGTCAAAAGCCGCCAGCAATTCGGGCAGGAAATTCCGATTGACGATTTTCGTTCCTTCAGCAATATAAATATGGTACTTCGCCGGACGGTCTTCCTGAAACTCCCGGTAATCCCTAGCCTTCCAAGACCCTTTGGTAATGGTGATGTTCAGCCCGTACCCCTCCGGGACAATCAGCTCCCGGAGATAATCATATTTACCGGCGCCTTCCCATTCCGTAGAGTCAATCACGAGGATCTCTACCTGCTTTTCCTTCCCGGAAGCCTCCGGCAGCAGCTCAGGCCAGTATTCATTCAGGCACTTCTTCCGCTGAATATCCCAATCATACAGCCAGCTGTAGGTTTTCTTGTCCCTTTCGTGATGGATGACCCAGTAGCTTTCCTGCCGGGGGACCGCCGCCTGATAGCCCTGTCGCCGGTACTCCAGGCACTGGGATATATCATAATAATGATAGTTGCCGATGATATCATCCCGCCAGGGAATGTCATACTGAGTGGCCAGGAGGAGCCCGTCGACGGCCTCTACTATTTCGTAAGGCTTTTCTTCCGTTCCCGTCTCGGCGCAAAAGTTTAAGTCTGCCTTAGGCTTCCCGTCCCGTGTACAACAGACGCCGCCCTTTACGCCCCTTGCCAGGCTGTCCCACCATACCCCATTGGAGCAGAGACAGCTTACGCCTATCATGCCAACTATCCCGACAGACGGCTCACGGGAAAAAATCCCCAGCAAATCCCTGATAAAATCAGGATTGACGATCTCCACATCCTGATGAAGATAGACCTTGTACTTCGCGTCGCTGGCCAGTCGCGCCTCCTCATAGCCCGCCGTCATGGAGGCAGCGTCGCCCACAGTCAGGACCTCTATGGACATCCCCTCCGGCACAACAAGGCGGCGCAATCCAGCAAGACAGAATTGCTCAAACTGCGCCTCGTCGTTTACACAGGCAATAAAGCAGATTTTACTTGCGTCAAGACTTCTATCTCCACTCATGTTAAACTCCAATCAGGCTGGCTACCGCCCCCATAAAAGCCGGGAGACGCCGCCGAATGCTCCGACCGTGGCCTCGCCTCTACAGGATACCATACTCTTTCATAAATATATCCCGGCTGGATTTTCCGACCCGCCAGATTCCGTTACTCCTAAGGTGCGCTTCCGCCCAGGGCCTGATGATTTCCGGCCCCTCCGGATCTCCTGGCTCCATTTCCACCCAAGGTTCCTTCTGCTCTGCCACGATCACATCGTAGCCCTTCCGTTCCAAGTCAAGGCACATGGCCTCGGCGGCGTACAGATTCCCCGGATAGCGGATATCGTCCCAGGGCATATCGTACTGAGTGGCTACAAACCGCCCGTCAATAGTCCCCAGCAGTCCCTTCGCCACGCCGATGGCTCCCACATTTTTATCCGCGGCAAAAATTTTCAGAAGTTCAACGATGCAGCGGCGATTCACGATTCTCGCTTCTCCGTCAAGATAGATTTTATATTTCGCCGGGCTGTTCTTTTGCCATCGGCCATAGGCCCAGGCCGGGCATCCATCCTCCACAAACTCAACGGACAAATGATGGCCGTCCGGAACCGTAAGCCCCGTCAGATATCCGTATTTTTCCCGAATCCTGTCTTCTCTGCCCTCATGGTCGCAGACCACCAGTAAAATTTCCCGCTCCTTCAATCTGGCCGGAGGCAGTATTTCCTCCGTATATTCCAGCATAACCCGGCGCCGGTATTTATCCCACAGCTCCAGCCAACCATCTCTCATTTCTGCCGGTCGGTGATGCATAGTCCAGAGGGACTTCTGCCGGGGCACCATAATCCGGTATCCGGCTCTCGTATACTCGAGGCACTGGGAAATATCATAAAAATGCCAGCCATCCATGATATCCGACCGCCAGGGCAGATCATACTGAGTGGCCATCAATATTCCGTCAACCGCTTCTACCTGCTCCCACTCCTTCTCCATCAATTCGGACAAATCAAGATCGCAGCGCTCTCTGTCGGCAAAAACCTGACCGGCGCCCCCTGCGCGGTTTTCTTCTGCTCCATCCCACCAGGTGCAGTCCGGATGAAGGCACTTCGTGCCAATCATCCCAATCAGCCCCACCCGCTGGTTTCGGCGGAACTCTGCCAATATCTCGGCGATAAAATTCTCATTGGTTATCTCCACATCCTGATGAAGATAGACCTTGTACTGCGCGTCACTGGCCAGCCTCGCCTCATCATAGCCAGCCGCCATGGACTTGGCGCCCCGGATCGCCAGTACCTCCACCGAGATATTTTCCGGGACAATCAGCCGCTTTAGTCCCTTGAGACAGTAGTTTTCAAACTGGGTCTCATCGTTTACGCAGGAAATAAAACAGATTTTCTCCTTTTTGTTTTCATCATATATACCGGTTCCAAGCTCATCTTGCTCTGCCTCTTGACTGATGAGCCGCAGAACTTCGCCGGGATTCCTGGTTGAGTCATACGCAATCAGCTGCAATAGCTCAAAGGTGACAGTTGTCTCAGCCAACAGCTTTTTGAACCATGCCGCCGCTACCTGAACATTTACTCCTATTTCTATAATATGCAGATTATACCTAATATTCCACAACAGAGTATTGTTTTCCCTTCTGACAGACTCCAGCCTGTTTAATATTGCCGTATCCAAGTCTGATGTCCATCCAGCAAACTCTATAATATCCTCCACCATATAACCAATCCACAGCTGAAAACCCGGCGCCCCCATTATCCGGATCAAGGCAGATTTACAGCTATCCAGCAGGGACTGTACTTCTCTGTCCTGCTGCGCTCTATCATAGCAAAGGCACAGCCTCATCACCGCTACAACAGCTTCTGCCGTACCAGTCCATTCTACATTTTTATCGGGATACCTCTTAAGCCAGACCGATACCAGCCGGGCTGCCCTGGCAAACTCTCTTCTTTTCACCAGTCCTGTAAGCAGATTGGTATTGACGCCATGCCGGTGGAAAAGATATTCATGCGCAAATAATTCGCGCCAGTCAATTATTCCCCTATCAAATTTCTCCCTTTGAATCTGCTCAAACCCGGCTTCCCCTATCAGCCGCTGCCATTTTCTCATAAATTCAGGCTTATTCCACCCATGACAGCCAAAGGTATTATTTTTCTTAAAATTCTTAAAACCATGGCAAACGTCTTCCTGGACAGAAAACTGTACCGCAAGGTTTACCGGCGGACAGGTAAAATCATAATCCTTCCTTCTTCCCAGACAGGACCAGAAGAGATCCTCCCAACTCTCTAAAACATCCCTGAAAGGATTATTCCGTACCCAGTCTTTGTTTTCCTCAAGGGCCCTTATGGCTGACGATACCTTCCGAAGGGACAGCCCTCCGTTGCCAACCCGCAGCCCCAGCGCCTGCCAATGGGGCGAGAAGCGGGATACAGGCGCTCCCCAATAGTCATAACCGTAGCGGCAAAACTCCAGCAGCCTATCATTAAACACGAAGGCATCCAGCTGGTATATCAGAATGTATTCATACTCCCTAAAAACACGATAAAAGACCGGATTCAACAGCAAACGGCTGTAGCTGGCTTCCGAGGCAAAATACGCCGCCTGAAATTCCACCAGCGGTATATCCCCCGTTCCTTCCCCGTAATCACAATTAAGTCCTTGGGGCCCAACGAAAAAAATCGGGTACTCCCCCAGAACGCGCAGCAGCTGCTTCAAGGAAATCTGCTCAAGCTCTGACAGCTTCTCCTTATATACGGGGACAACAACCGCAACCATTCCTATCTTCTTACCTGTCATGCCATAATCTCCATCATCCAGGGTTTTGCATCAATAATTTCAGGCTTTACTTCTCTGGTTAGAGAAAAAGCTTCGGACGACTAATCCTCCAATGTTGTTTCCCATAAAATCCGTAACGATGCCCCGCTCTTTTATCTAAATCATCCTTGCCCAGTCAGGCATACCCCGACCACAACAGGGATTAAGTTCTGCCCATACTATTCTTCTTATATCGCGCTCTTACCTGTTGTCATTTTCCACAATTTTCTCTAGTTTTTCCCGTCCTTCAAGATAATATGGCTCATCGCAATACTGCTCATCATAGTATTTCATTGTATCTCTCCGGGACCAGCCAAAACACCCTGTTCCAAGAGCTGTTATCCAAGGAATACATAATTCAAACAGGTGCCGCTTTTTTTCACGCCGAATCGCCTCATCCGTCAAGCCAAAGCGTTTGCACTCTTCAAGTGTCCCGTAGTACTCATGAAAAAATATATAGGAAAAATCGCCCAACTCTCCGGCCTTATCCCGCCGTTCATGCTCTTCCTTCTGAACACTCAGTGCAGCCCCCGTGTCATAACGAAATGGTGAAAGTTTTAATATGGCATACTTCGGTTCTATGTCCAAAATCGTAAACTGTTTTACTACCTGTAAAAAGAAGCCTCCCTTGTATTTCTCATCAACCTTTGCCTGGTGGGCGATATCTGTCCGAAACCCATGCAGGCTTATCCATGTACAGGAATAGGAATAGTCACTTAGATAATTTACCGGTCCCTCTCCCCTTACGAGCGCCTCCCCTCCCTTAACGGGACACATTGCCACAATGCCGCAGTCATTATTTTGTTTCACTGCCTCCAGCATTTTATACGGAACACCGGGGTTATAGTAATCATCATCCCCCAGGGAAAACACAAACTTTCCTCCTGCCATGTTGTATACCTGGTCAAAGTTCGCGGCCCCGCCTATGTTTTCCCTATTCCTCACATATCTAAGATTGGCGTATCGTCTGGCAACCCCCTCTACTAGAATCTGCGTATCGTCATCCGAACAATTGTCAGACACCAGAACCTCAAATTGGGGATCATCTCCTATGTCATGAAAAATTGCCTCCAGACATTTCCTCAGATATCGACTTCTGTTGTAGGTTGGTATCCCAATGGTAACCATTGGCTGCGCTGCGGATCTCTTATCTAACAAAAGCTTCAGGGATTCTTCGGAGGTTACCCGAACATATTTGCAACTTTCATAGTCGTAAACCGCCACTATCTCCGCCGGATCGCCAACAGCAATAACATAAGGAGGTATATCAGATACCACAACGCTTCCCGCAAGGATCTGCGCCCCCCTGCCCACAGTAACCCCACAGTTGATAATAACATCGCTTTCTATAACGGCCTTAGCATCTATCATCGTGCTATTTGCCCCTGCTTCTTTTCCCGCGCATCGGCCAATTTTCGCATCTCTTCCTATACGAACCGCCCTTCCGACAGTTACGGAATACTGAAGATTAAATTCCACTGCATCCCCAATGGTTGTATCATCCCCTATTTCCAGTACCGCATATTCTTTTCCCCTTGTGAAACTTACCCGATCAGACACCTTTACCCTGCGTCCGACCCGCATAAACGGCAATGGAAAGCTTCTAAGCATTGTCCCATACGCTGGTTCCAAAAGTTCTAGATTCTTCTTTCTTCTGCTTTCCTCTTCCCTTGTAAAAAGGCACAGCGGCGTTTTTTGAGGAACGACTACGCAGCGCATCCCCTTGAGCCAATACTCCATTGCCACCGCCCCGGGAAGTGCCTCTGCTCCAACTTCAGGCGGCACTATATCCCCCTTAATGCACCAAATCACGGGAGAGGGAACAGCAATCTCCTCCCCGGCGCACTGGCCTCCAACAATCGTCACTTCGCCGTTCTCATCCGCTTTGGCATAACAACCCACAATGGGATTGTCTCTGTCTGTCCCGCTGCCGGCAACACTCACTAAACCAACCGTCTCATCCCCAAAGCAAGCCAGTATTTTCAGGAAAAACAACTCGTCCAAAACCAGACAGGAAGACTCAATAAACAAATGATAGTAAGCATCAGAGAATTTCAACAGATTGTAAAAGCGTCTTGTATCTTCTACTGGCTGGCATACTGCCGCCGTAAAAGTCCATCCCTCCGGCTTTATAGTTTTCTTCAATGCCTCCACACATAAATCCAGCATGTCCGGACATTCATTAACAACATGAACCATAACGCATTTTTCATTTATCGCAATCATTGTAATCCCCTCGTAATTTTTTATTGCAGCCAACCGCCAACATACAGCGCTTTTATTATGATGCCGCGCTATGTCCTTAGTTGCCCGCCGACAGCTTTTCTTCTTGAAGGAAAAGTTATCTGTCTGATAACAAGATTTTTATATTTCTCTTGTTTCTCTTGTCTGCCCGATAGGAAGCATATCAGCCTGTAGCAAGAAGGTTTCAATCTGCTTGTCTATTATCTCTGCCATATCGCTTCCACTGTGATATGCTTTGGCCCACTCAACCGTCTTTTCAACCGCTGTTACAATATTCCATTCAGGCAGCCAGCCCATGACCGACTTTATTTTTGCTGAATCAAGCCGCAGGAAATTCGCCTCATGAGGAGTTTCAGAAGACCTCCCACTCACATCCTGCCAGGCGGCGCCCTCCCCCCAGCACCGGCAGAAAATATCAGCCAGTTCTCCGTTGGACACACAATCACAATCAGCCGGACCTACGTTATAGGCTCCGGCTAAACTTATTTCCTTATACTGTTTTTCGGCAATCAGCAGGTACGCTGACAAGGGCTCCAGCACATGCTGATAGGGGCGGGTGGCATGAGGATTGCGAATCTCGATTATCTTCCCGGCAGCCGCCGCTCTTATACAGTCAGGGATGATCCGGTTCGCCGAAAAATCCCCGCCGCCGATTACGTTTCCTGCCCTCGCAGTGGATATTGCCACGCGGCCATCATTTAAGAAGCTCTGGCGATAGCTGTGGGTCACCAGCTCCGAACAGCTCTTGCTGTTGGAGTACGGATCGTACCCGTCCAGCGGCTCGTTTTCCCGATAGCCCCAGCACCACTCGTTGTTCTTATATACCTTATCCGTTGTCACATTGACAAAGGACCTGACGCTTCCCGTCTGACGAATTGCTTCCAGGACATTTACTGTGCCCATAACATTTGTTTCGTAGGTAGCAACGGGGTCACGGTAGCCTTCCAAGACCAGCGGCTGAGCCGCCAGGTGAAATACTACTTCCGGGCGGGATTCCTTCATTGCCGCAAGCAGCTTCTCCCCGTCCCGGACGTCCCCCTGGATCCCCCGAACCTCCGCCAGCACGCCGCTCTTTGCCAGCAAATCCCGTCCCTCGGCCGTCGGCGCTTCAAGCGCGTAGCCCCAGACCTGGCCCCCGGCCAATAGCAGCAGCCGGCATAACCACATTCCCTTGAAGCCGGTGTTCCCGGTAATAAAGACCCTTTTCCCTTCCCAAAAGCCCTTCATTACTTTCCCCGTCATTTTAACCCCACACCTCATCATAAACAGAAAAATCGGTTGTATACCCATTGCTCAGCGATTCTGCTATTTTAGAGTAAATCCTTAATAGCCGTCTGTAGGTCTCGCTATCGTAACTTGCTTTTTCAAGCTGCAGCATATATTTGGAAGCATCGCTCAAATAATTACACAGCGCCACGCGATAGTCCTTTTCAGTAACAAGGAACCTTTTTTTACGCCAATAACAATCTATGAGGACGGCCCAGCTAATTAGGCCGTTTACTGTAACCTCAACCTGATTCTGTCCCTGATTGGCATGAATCCTAAAACAGGATAAGGGCTCTCTGATATAAATCAAATTCCCCTGCTCCAGCGCGTACAGCCAGGTAGCAATATCCCCTAACGTCGTCCCTGTCTTGTATAAAACTCCTCCCAGCCAGCGTCCCTCCACCAAATACTTTTTCTTTATAAGTACAGTTGAGGGCTCGCCAATATAATTGACCATCTCTTTTAATGCCAAGGCCCCTGCCAATTCTCCCTCTATTATTGACGTTTTATCAACTACCGGGGCTGTGGCCTTGATGTCAGGCAGCTCGTGCCCATCAGCGTCAATCAACATTCTTTTCGATGTTACTAATGTCACCCCCTTGTTCTCGAGGTAGCATCTTACCATCTGCTCGATTTTCTCAGGAAAAAATAAATCATCATCCATAAGCCATGCCACATACTCCGCTTTCGGATTAACCTGGCTTTCCAAATACCCCCAATTCTCAGGTCCTGTAAAATTTTTATGATGTGCATACTTAATGCGTTTATCCTTTAGCAGGTACGGCTGTATAAGAGTTTCCGTTAAATCGTTGTCACCATCATCCGACACAAGAATCTCAAGATTCGTATATGTTTGACTCAGGACGCTTTCCAACGCCTGTCTAAAATATTCAGGGCGGTTATAGGTAGGGATCAGCACTGCAACAAGCGGCAAAAATTCCTGCCCATACTCCTGTAAAAAAACCTCCCGCTCGCTGCAATTATTGGGAACTGTACCTGTCAGCTCCGGGTGTACCCAATGCAGATTCCTGTCCGGCGCTACCACTCTTTTTCCCCTGCGTTTTACTTCAAAGCACTGCGCCGAAACAACATAATCATCTTCCTTAAACAAATCCTTCCGCCAGGCACAGTCCTCAGCAGTGGCAAAAAAACAGCCGTCAACCGCCATAACATCATCACAAACGACCTTTTCTTGCCCATTTGCCGAGGGCTTGTCCCCATTATCGGCTCTTCCGATAAATTCCTGCCCGTGGTCAAAAACACCGTCTAAAGGCAACTGTTTAAGTCCGGCAATCCCCACCGCTCCAATGGATTCATCCTTAGAAAATATGTCTAACAACTCTATTAAAAATCTGTTATTAGCAATGCGGCACTCTTCATCAATGTAAATTTTATATTTTGCCGGTGATTCCTTCATCGCCGCGTCATATATTGCCGCCTTGCTCTCGCAGCCGGTAATCCCTACGATTTGTACCTCCCATCCGTCAGGTACAGTTACATTCTTCAGACTTTCTACTAAGCCCCTTTGAAACATATCCGGATTTCTTACCGCTACAATAATATCAATTCTTTTATCCATGGGAACCACCTTTCACACTCATATGTAGCATATCCGCCATATACCTGAGCTTCGGCTCGGTCATTCCCGGATAAACCCCGATCCAGAAAGTATCCCGCATGATCCTGTCCGTATTGGCCAAGCTGCCCGCCACCCGGTACCCTGCCCCGGTCTCCCTCATTTCATCAAAGCAGGGATGCTTAATGAGATTACCGGCAAAAAGCATCCTGGTTTGTATGCCGTGGCTTTCCAGGTAGTTCACGACCTCATCCCTCGAAATACCGCTTTCAGGCTTTATGGTCAGCAAAAAACCAAACCAGCTGGGCTTCGCCTTCTCCGCCGGTTCCGGCAGGATAAAATACTCCGACAAATCCCCTAACGCCTCACGCAGGTACTGCCAGTTTTCCCGCCGCTTCCTGATAAAATCCGGCAGCTTTTTCAGCTGGGCGCAGCCGATGGCCGCCTGCATTTCCGTCACTTTCAGGTTATATCCAAAATGAGAGTAAACATATTTATGATCATATCCCTTGGGCAGATCCCCGAACTGCCCGCTGAACCGACAGCCGCAGGTATTATCCCGCCCGGAGCCGCACCAGCAGTCCCGGCCCCAATCCCGGAAGGACTCAATAAGCTTCTTCAACAGGGGATTATTCGTGTAGACAGCGCCTCCCTCGCCCATCGTCATGTGATGGGGGGGATAAAAGCTAGAGGTGCCGATATCGCCGACAGTACCGGTATACTTCCACTGTCCATCGATAAAATATTGCGTGCCCAGGGCGTCGCAGTTATCCTCCACCAGCCACAAACCGTGTTCTTCACAAAAGGCTTTAACCGCCGCCAAATCAAAAGCGTTCCCCATGGTGTGAGCGACCATTACCGCCTTTGTTTTGTCCGAAATGGCATCTTCCAACCTGGCTACATCAATTTCATAGCCGGGGATAGTCACATCCACAAACACCGGCACGGCTCCGTACTGGATAACCGGCGCCACGGTAGTGGGGAAACCCGCGGCCACGGTAATGACTTCATCGCCCCGCTTTATCCGCCGCTCTCCCAATTCTTTGGCCGTAAGGGCGGAAAACGCCAGCAAATTTGCCGAGGAACCGGAATTGGTCAGGGAGCAGTACTTCACCCCCAAAAATGACGCAAATTCCTCCTCAAACTGCCGACAAAACCGCCCCGTGGTGAGCCAAAAATCCAAAACCGACTCCGTAAGATTTACCAGCTCTTCTTCATCAAAAATCCGGCCCCCGTAACCAATACGCTCGCCCGGCGCATAGGCCGCCTCTTGGCCAAAAGCCGCCTTATAATAGTCCCGTACAGCTTGCAACGCCTTTTCTCTCAGACCGTCCATTTCCTTTTCCGCCCTTACCATTTCAGCCGCTCCTCCAACATTTTCCGTCCCTCCAGGTAATAGTCCTCCGCCTTGTAGTATTCATCATAATACTTTAATGTATCTTTCCGGGAATAGACGGCATTTTTCTGACTAAGTCCCCCGATCCACGAAAGGATGTGCTTCACGAATATATTTTTCATTTCCCATTTTATGGTCTCTTCGGACAACCCATACCGCTTGCAATAACGCAGTGCATCTATATAAGCCTTGATGAAAATACTGCAATAAGGCGCCAGCTTATCCTCTTTATCCAAAGACTCGTACTCCTCCGGGGACATGTTTACGGCTTCACCATTATCGCTTCTTGCCACAGCCAGATTGATCACCGCGTACTTTGGCATTTCCTTCAACACGCGAATTTGCTTTTCCACATGAGAAAAATAAACATTTCTCCCACAGTCCACATCCATCTTCCGGGCTATATCCGTCCTGAATCCTAAAGCTCCGATCCAGGTACACCAATAGGTCAAATCATGAAGGTACTCATTTGCCCCGCTCCCGGTCACCACCGTTCCCTTTCCTCCATACGGGAGAATGGAGATCATTCCACAGTCCTGATTCTGCCTGACTACGTCAAGGAGCTTATAAAGAGCCCCAATGGGATAATAATCATCATCACCGCAAGAAAACACATAAAGGCCCCTGGCCCGGTTGTATACCTGTTGAAAGTTCTGTGCTCCCCCGATATTCTCCGAATTTCTAATTGAGGTCAGATTCGGATATTTGGCGGAATAGTTCAAAACCAACTCCTCTGTCTCATCCTCAGAGTGGTTATCAGAAACAAGTATCTCAAACTGAGGGTCCTCTCCGATAGTATCAAATATAGCGGCCAGACACTTTCGCAAAAACACGGACCGATTATATGTAGGCACGCCTATTGTTATCAGAGGCCGAGCCTCTTTTCTCCCTTCAAGCAGGGACGCTGCCGCCTGCTCATCGGCCACCGCGGCATATTTCTGCGTCCGATAGTCGTACACAGCGATGATCCTCGCCGGATCCCCCGCCGCTACCGTATAAGCAGGTACATCATCGGTTACAACGCTTCCACTTAGTATCTGAGCAAAGCGGCCTATCTTCACCCCGCAACGCACCGTCACATTATCCTCCAGGACGGCTCCATAATCAATAACTGTGCTTTCTCCTTCGGGGGACTCGCCTTTAGGAACAAACCCAACGGAAACACATCTGCCGATTTTCACCTTATGACCAATGTATATTGGACGCAGAAGCGCTCCATAGAAGTCATCCCCTATGGTCACTTCATCTCCAACCTGCATTATATATCTTTTCCCGGCGGCATCCCGGCCAAGGGTATATCGCTCCCTGTCGAATATATCAACGAACCTGCCCAAGCGGACAAAATCCGTGGCCAGCTTTCTCATAGCCTGGCCATACATGGGGAATAATTCCCGTCTTATGTTCTCTCGCCTTTCCTCATCCGATTTTACAAAAAAGCACATAGGCGCTTCCTGCGGCGGCACAACACAGCGCAGCCCGTTTCGCCAATACTCCATCGCCACCGCTCCAGGCAGGAGTTCCCCCGCTACGTCAGGAACCGCCAGTTTCCCCTTTACAGCCCAAACCAGAGGTGACGGCACGATCATATCCCCCCCCTGACCGCCGCGGACGACCTTCGCTTCCCCGCTTTCACCCTCGGTCGCAAAGCAACCGATAAAATCACTGCTGCTTTCATCTGATACGGCCCTGGTTCCCGCCGCCGAAACCATTCCTACCGATTCATCCTCCAGGGCCGCCAGCATTTTATAAAAGAAATTTTCATCAATGATCAGGCAATCCGACTCAAGAAAAAAATGATAGTACGCATCGCTCATATTCAGGTATTTGTAATATACCTCCCCTTTTGGGTAGTTGGCGGACACCTCTGCCTTGAATTGAAAACCCTCGGGCTTCTCCGCTTTGCGAAGCGCCTCCGAACACAAAGGCAGCATCTCAGGGTTTGTATTGATAACATGCACCATAACATGCTTTTTATTGACAGTGATCATTTATTATCTCCTGACTTATTGCACATCAGTCTGATTCCCTCAACGAATCCGATCTTCGGTTTCCAGCCGGTATCTCTTTTCAATTTTTCCGCCTTCACCATTAAAGAATATATCGGGCCGGCAGGCTTCGCCCCATAGGACAAGGCCCTTGAAGGCGCCGCAACCGACCTTACAGCCTCGGTAAATTCTTTCAACGGCCGGCAACCGCCATTGGCGATATTGTATATCTCCCCAGGGCGTCCCCACTCACCCAGTGCCACCAACGCCTCCGCACAGTCGCTGGAATACAGATAATCCCAATACTGAGTCGCTGCCGACAGGGGAAAATTCTCTCCCGCCAGGAGTGCCTCTACCAAATCCGGCAACATCCGTCCCCTGGGCTCATATTTCCCATATACGCTGAATATCCGGCCCCAAATCCACTCTATGCCTAAATCCGAAGCAAGCTGACGGCTCAAAATGCAGGCTGCCAGCTTCGCGCTTCCGTAGGCGTCAATGGGCTGAGGCAGACATTCCTCTGTTATGAGCTCCTGCTTCGGCCCATATTCTGCCTGAGAACCGGTTACCACAAACCGCTTGCAGCCCAACGCCTTAGCCGCCCGCAGCGCGGCCAATGTCACAGCTATATTTTGACTCTGTTCAGCAAAATTATATCTACCCCCTTGCCAGGCCGCATGGCAGAAAATATCTGCCGAACCGCCAATCATCCCGGCCAAATGTCCGAACTCTGACATATCGGCGGCGACAAGCTTCAGCCGATTCGACTCCGCCAGTCTTGAATTATGTTCTGATTCCGGCCTTGTCACCCCATACACAAAATATCCATGGGCAATCAGCGCCTCTACCAAATTACAACCGACAAACCCCGCCGCTCCGGTAACAACGGCACACTTCATCCCGCAGTCCTCCTTTTACAGGGGTATCGAGGCATTACAAGCCTACAGTTCAAAATCAAAGTAATGCGCTGCCGCGCACACTTCGTCAGGCTTCAGCCTCTTCACGCTGAACGCCCCGTCCCTATTCCTGTACGCGATGGAATCACTCAGTAAATCCGATTTATAGACCGTGCATCCAACCCCTACACTGCAACGGTCCCCCACTGTTACATCACCAATAATAGCAGATCCCGCTGACAAAAGCAGTCCCCGCCCAAGCTGAACGGATTTTGTCCAGTCCCCGCTTCCCGTATTGACCGTTACATTCTGCATTACCACCAACCCATCCGAATAACTGGCATTCCCCAACACAGTCCCCACGGGGTGGCTTAACAAAAAAACATCCGGCAAACAATTCTTGTATGATACCCAGAAGCCATGTAAAGTCTTATTTAGTAAAATCAGCCTGTCACAAAAATGGGGTGGCTGATTGCCTGATACCTTCCAAAGGCTGTTTGCCAAAAACCATAAGAATGTAGCGTATTGGTCGCTGTGCAGGTGATAAAATCTCGCCTGACCTCCCTCGCGATAGCCCCTTACCCTGATATGACTGAAACACCGCTCCGTCCTCTCCAATGCCATATCCATAGCACGGCACACATCGTCCCCCTGAAATTCCTGCGAATCCGGGAACAAATTAACCAACTGTTTACCTATGTACCTGGTCAAATCAACCTTACTTAATGAACAAAGCATTCTTTTCCTCAATCCTTCCTTTTCAGCCTGCCGTTTACACCACCATCCCAAACAGCACATCATCAACGGGTACTATCCGCCCGTTATACCCTTTTTGCCGCAGCTCTTCTTCAATTCGCTTATAATTCATAATATCCAACACAATTGTTGCGTCAGTCGGCGTCTCAAGCTCCTGCTCTTCCATGGATTCCATTCCGACGACTTTGATATTACCGGCTGCCGACTCCTGTACACGGGAACCTCCAGGAGCGATAATATACATCAGCTTTCCATAGCCCCTCAAAATATGCACAAAGTCATCTCCAAACTCACTTTCATAGAACAAAGCGATTGCTCCCATATCCAACCCGTCTCCCGGATTAAGGCCTTCTCTTATATTCTGTAAGTATTGTTTTAAAATATAATAATACATTTTATACTTAAACTCAGAATCCCTTATTCCAAAATATGCCCTTGTATCAAACACGCTCTTTTGACCGCAGTGTCGGCAGCACATCTTAAAATGGTTTGAATACACGCGCTTTTTCTCAACCCGTCTGTATGTTGATACCTGTCCACAATGAGCGCACCTCAATGTCGCATCAACCATTTTATCTTCAGTTTCATTTGCCGCTATCCTTAAAACCTCACCGTTATATCCGCAATCCTTAAACTCCTCCAACGCAACGATCGTGCGCATTGTCGAAAACTGGGCATCCGTGAGTTTTGTCATATTGATTATCGGGCAGCCATCTGTGATAAATTTCTCGCAATCTGGTATCAGCCCGCTTTTCACCGCGTTTTTATATAATGCCGTTCCAGGATAAGTTTCAATAAACGCCAGATTCAGCATATACTTCCTATGTTCTCGCCACCAGCCAAGAGTCTCCTTAAAAGATTCCACCGTCTCCTCTTCATCGCCGAATATAAAATTCCCCTGAATGGTAATACCGCACTCGTAAGTATCCTGCAATGCTCTCGCTATCTCCTCCTGGGAAATTTTCTTCTTCATACTGGCCAAAACATCTCTGTTATAGCTTTCTATCCCGTAACTTATCGATGTGCATCCTGCCTTCTTCATCATCATAAGAAGCGGTTTATCCGCAATATTTACCCGAAGCTGAATATGCCACCTCAGGTTATATTCGGAAATTCTTTCGCAAAAACGTTCCACATTTTCCTTATTCAGGCTGAATAGCTCATCAAAAATTCCCAGTTCATTAACCTGATATTTTTTTAAAACTTGATCCAGCTCAAGAAAAAAATTATCCAACGACCTCTGCCTGTATTTATTCCCCAAAGGATGATAGCAAAATGTACACAGAAAAGGACACGATCTTCCTAAATATATGGGTAGCATCCTCGGATAATCGTCTACATATGTATAATATTCATCGTAAGGCGTCTGGGATTCCAGATATTTTTCCAGCTCCAGTCCGTCATAATCAGGAAAGGGAATGCTGTCAAGATCTGTGATGGGCGCTCTTTCAGTATTCTCTATATACTCCCCGTCGCCATTCTTATAAACAATGCCCGCACACCCTTCTACGCCGCTCCCGGCTACTATGGAATCCATCAATTCACATATAGTAACTTCACCTTCACCGATACAAGCGTAATCAGCTCCTGTCATTTTTGTAAACAAAATTGGTTCCGATGAGAATCCGCCACCCCCCCCGATTTTTATAATCTCTCGATTTACTCTTTTCGCTGCGTCAAACACGGATTTTATGATAGAGTAATGGGCTGACAGGCCTCCACATAACACGATGCCGATGTTGTTTTCTCTATAAAATTCTTCCAGTCTGCGTTCCACATTCTCTTCGTTAATATGGCAGAGATTTATTCCATGGACCTTATATCCATGGTTTTCCAAAGCCCCTTTTATATAGGCCAGACCAACCGGAAAATTATATCTGGTCTGTATGTTATTATTAAATTTAGGGATTACAATTCCAATTCCTGCATCTTTCATTTTATTCCTTCCTTTCCTTTCACCATGATTTCAGCTCTGTGCCTGATCTCCATTATGCCAATTCCATTTTTATCCTTTACCGTTGCATGATTTCCGTATCCACCCACAAAACCTGTTAAACCAACTCTGTCAAACCGCACAGGGATATCGCAACTCATCAAAGCATCCGCAACGATACTGCCAAGTCCCCCAGTTACACTATGCTCTTCTACAACAAGGATCCTGCCTGTTTCCTTTGCCGCCTTAATTACAGCTTCGCCATCGAACGGTTTTATAGTATGTATGTTTATCACTCTGGCTCCTATGCCGTCTGCTTCCAATTGTCTGGCCGCCTCCAAAGCGTCGCTGATAATACTTCCCGTTGAAATTATCGTCAGGTCGCCGCCGTCACGGACAGTAACGGCCCTTCCCGCTTCAAAGGGATAATCTTTCGTATATATTTCTGCTTCCCGATTTGTCCCCAGCCTTATGTATACGGGCCCATTTATAGAATACGCGGCCTTCACAACCTGCTTTACTTCCATAGGGCTGGCCGGTGAAAATATCGTCAGGTTCGGCAGGGGACGCAGGGCTGAAATATCGAATATAGTATGGTGCGAAGGGCCAAGCAGACTGTATGCGCAGCCAGCGCCAATACCCACCAGCTTTACATTCTGGTTTTGCAGGCAAACGTCATTCATTATAAATTCATAAGCCCGGTACGCCAAAAAAGCCCCGATTGTATAGGCAAACGGGATTTTTCCCCTCCGGGCCAGCCCTGCCGCCATCCCGACCATATTTGCCTCAGATATTCCCGCGTTGATGTATTGATTTGGAAAGCGAGCCCGATAATCGTCATAAACGATTGCTCCATTATCAGAAATCATGGCCAGAACATTTTTATCTTTTGCCGCTAATTCAGATAATGTTTCTAAATACGCACTTCTCATAACTCCCCAGCTCCTCTCTAGTTAGATTCAATTCTTTAAGAGCAGTTTCCATCTCATCCTCATTTGGAATACGGTAATGCCAGATAGGGACATTCTCCATAAAAGACAATCCTTTTCCTTTTATGGTATGCGCTATGACTGCCACCGGTTTATTCTCTTCCCGCATCATCAAAGCATCTTTAATCTCACTCAGATTATGGCCGTCTATATCGATAGCCTTAAAGCCAAAAGCGGCAAATCTCTCCGAAAATCCTTTTATCGACATTATGTTATCGATACTGTCCATTGCCTGTAATTTATTGTAGTCAATAATCACCGTCATATTGTCCAATCGATGATGGGCTGCGGCCATTACCGCTTCCCAGACAGAGCCTTCCTGGCACTCGCCATCGCCCAATAAGGCGTAGACGTGATTATCTTTTTTATCCATCTTGCAAGCCAAAGCGATACCTGCCGCAAAAGATAATCCATGTCCAAGGGATCCAGTCGTTGCCTCCACGCCTGGGACATGACCCATCCTGGCCAAGCTACCGAGTTCCGATCCGGGCATACAAAATGAGTCCAGCTCCCGCCTGTCAAAATAACCGGCCAAACTAAGGGCCGAATATAACGCCAACGCCCCGTGCCCCTTGCTGAGGATAAAATAATCCCTGTCGATCCACTCAGGTTCCCTGGGATTGTACCGCAGGACATTATCGAAGAACAATACGGCTACAATATCAGTCATCGAATACGCCGGCGCAATATGCCCCCCATTGGCCCTAACTGCCATTCTGAATATATCCTGACGCATTTTCATAGCAACATCTCTTATCTCCATTACCACACCGCCAATCTCTAAAATCATCACAATGCAGATAAATACATACACATTTATTGGATGTCCTTTTGGAAAAAGTTTTTCACCATCGTCTGAAAATTTAAAGACGAAAAACCGTTTGCCAATGCATGAGAAACATTGATAGAAAACGGAATGATTCTGTTTTCTCTAACGACAATTTCAGATTTGGACCGCATTTCCTCCTTCAAAATGTTCATCATATCTATTATCCGTATCTTCTCCTCATTCCCCAAAACAAAAACATCATTATAGATAGAACGAGATATTATTGTTCGTATAAACTTTGCCAAATCTTCTATCGCTATAAAGTTATTATTTGCAAAACCTGCCGAATAAACCTCCACCGCATTATCCTGTGCCATATTGTTTATAGCTCTGGCCAGCCATGTGTTACTCATCCCTCTGCCAAACACGCCCGGTACTCGCAATATAACGTAGTTGACATGCCCGTTTTCCTGTAATAGCCTTTCCGCATAATACTTAGAGATACCATATTCCGTATTTTCGTCCAAAATTTTTTCCGTATTTTCGTCCAAAATTTTTTCCGTATTTTTTCTACCATATACGTCCATAGTAGACAAGTAAATAATCAATCTCACTTTTTTTCTGGCGGCAATTTTCAGTAAACGTTCCATCGCATCAATATTATCGCGCTTATATTCACTGGCCGATACGCCTGCTGATGGCACTCTGCCCGCGGCGTGTACGATAATATCGCCGTTCCATTCCACATCTACAGCCTCTGCCAGGTCAGCTGACACTACCGGGTAAGTTTTTTTCGCAGGGGCAAAATTTCCACGTACAAGACCCGTAACGCCATACCCATGACACTGCAAATTCTCCGCTAAATAGCTGCCAACAAATCCGCCTGCACCGGTGACCAAAATCCTTTCCATAGCGAAAAACCTCAATCAAAAAAAATAAAACTGTACTCGCCGGTGTATCCGCATTGTCTATAAATCCATTCCCATTCCTTTACCTCGAAGAAGCACTCGCATGTAAGCTGCCAATACAACATGTTTACACGTTCTTCCTCTGTACGATACGATTCCACTACTATGTAGCTGTTCCTGGCAATACGCTGAATATCGCCAATCGCCTTCATCAGATCATATATGTAAAGATTGTGAAGCGTATTCAGCGAAAGCACCAAATCGAAGCTTTTATCTGCAAATTGTAAATCCTGCGCTTTTCCCTCTGAAAGATACGGCTGTATTTCAGGCAAAGTGTGTGTAATCGCATACTTGGAAATATCTATGCCGCGCACGTGCAGCCCCGGCACCATTCGCATAAGCTCATATAATAAATGAGCCTTTCCGCAGCCTACATCGAGGACGGACTGCCCTGCCTTTAAATTATAATGCTCTACTAAACGTTCAGCAACACTACGCCACCTGCCGTCATACTTGTACCCTCCGTAACCATATTTTCTCTCACCATCAAAAAAATCATAATCAAACTTCTTTGCGATTTTGGCGCATTCTGCCTTTGAGGCTTCATTAACCCGCCCCAAATAATCCCGCTTAGTGGCCTTGTGCAAATCTGATATAAAGTCTATATATGCCATTATTTCAACCTCTCACCAACTGTGCCGCGTGGGACATCAGAGCCTGTGATTTGTACTTTCACCTCAGCATACCTTCTGTATCCTGCCGGGAAATTACGCGACTCTATTATTTTACAGAATCTGCTGCTTCTCCGTACTGAGAACAATTACCTCCGGCACTGCCGCCCCTATTCCTCCAATTATATTATGGGCCTTTACTTAATAACTCCTTCCTTAGATAAAATTCACATGATTTCTGTCCATCGCTAAAAAGGCATTTATCATTTCATTCCTGCTGTCGTAGACGCAATGCTGCTTGCAGATTGCCTTTGCGTCAAAGCCGGCAAATTTTCTATCGGTTTCCTCTGAAAACCAAAGGTCTTTGAATCTTCCCTTGTTCAAATCGCATACCACGCCGTCGCTGAGGTACGCCTTATCGTGACAATAATACACCTTCGCGTTGGCCCCAATCACGCAGATAAACTCCTTTATGGGGCACTTGCTGTACTGTCTTTCAAACACTACGCTATTGGAAAAATCTCCTGTGTAGAGATTGACTACCCTAAATCCATCTCCATCAAAATCCTTTGCAGCTCTCGCCAATTCATCGGTAACAAACTGAACAAAATCCCTGTGATACCCTATAGTATCATTCAATATCACCGGCGCGTATTTTACATGATTTACCCCCAGGCTCTTCATCAGGCGGGCCATCTCATATACATCCTTATGATTCTCCCTTGACACTACCATATTGACGCCAAATTCACAGTTACGGTTCTTAATACGGGCAAAGGCCTCAATATTTTTACAGAGATTGTCAAAGGATCCCTGCTTAATGCCCCGGATCTTACAATATTCCTCATCCCGAACTGATTCCAAAGAAATCCTGACCCATTTTGCCCCGGCCAATAATTCGGCCCGTTTACCATTGAGCAGGGAGCCATTCGTTATTATCGACAGATCGATCCCCCCGTCTATTACCGCCTGCATCGTCTCCTCAATGTACGGGTAAAGCAGCGGCTCGCCTCCGCCGGAAAATGTAACCGCCTTGGTGCCCATTTCTTTCATATCCGCCACGATCTCCAGCATTTTGTCCCTGGGAATTTCATCGGACGGATTATACTCATCCAAATCCAGGTAAGAATGCCTGTAATGACAGTAGGAGCAGTTATGGTTGCATTTATTCGTGGGCTTTATCCGTATATATACCGGCTGGCAGCGTTTCCCCTCGAGTAAATTCCGGATGACGTCCTGATGGTAAAATACCTTCATCTGGCTGTACGGCGTGCTGTTGCGATCCATTTTTTTAGTCTCCTTAAATAAAATTCACGTGTGCGCCCGGATGCCTCAATTCACACAAATATTTATTCATTTCATCCAGGCGGCAATTCTTACGGCAATTCTTCTTTATGAAGCTTTCATCGAAGATATTTCTTATCTTCCCGGCCCTTTCTGATTCCCAGATTTCATCAAAGGTATTGTTATTGATATTTCCATATACAAATTCGTCCTTTCCCATGAAAACAATGCAGGGAAACACCCGGCCCGAGGCGTCCATATATGCCATAAAATTTACGCCGCAGCATCTGTCATAGGGCTTTTCCATGCCCAAATTTTCAATTGAACGGGACCGAAAATATATTTTAAAATCCTCTGTTTCGTATTCTTTTAATTCCGCGCCAATGTCTTCCGCTTCCGAATAGTCCACCTGCAGCTTTGCCCTGCTTTGGGGATGCTGGGAAAATGGTTTTACCGTAAAGTAATCAAAGCCAATCTCCCGCATGGTTTTTGCCAGCTGAACAACCTCCGACTTATTCTCAGGCAATAGTAGCAACTGCGCCCCCAAGGTTGTCTTCAGATTATCAGCCCGCTTTACCGCCACCGCATCCTGCATATTCTGATAAACCTTCTGCAAATCTCCCTGCCTGCACTGATGTATTTTTTCATACGTTGCGTCCGTCGCTCCCGCTATGCTAAAGCGAATCCAGGAAAGGGACTTCATGCAGTATTCGGCTTTTTCTCTGGTAAATAGCACTCCATTAGTGGACATGGCGGCGTCTATCCCGCTGGACTTCGTCTGATTGATTATCTCCGGCGCCTCCGGATTGACTAAAGGCTCCCCCTCCCCGGCATAAATAATGCTTTTTACGCCCTTCTGCCCCATAATCCTCAAATTTGGAACGAGCACCTCTGCCTTCAGCAGCCGCGGTTTGTACTCCATATAGTCCACCGCGCAGAAAATACACCGGTGGTTACAGGCGCCGCTGAGACCCACTTCCATTTCTATCGGGTAGATAAGCCGGCCCTCCAGCCACTCGGCCACCCGGCGGGGATGAAACAGCAATTTGTGTGAATCCATTCTTATGCTGTCTGACATTACAAAACCTCCTGTTTCTCTAACAGCCACTCATTTTCCCTGAGATACCCGGCGCATAACCGCCAATTTGACGGTACGCTGTCGCCCAAATCGGCATTTTTTATAATTTCCAAATACCGTCTGTACAGCGCTTTATCAGCTTCTGTTTCAACATATGTCCCGTTTATCCGCTCATTCATTTCCCGAACTGCCTGGGCAATTTCAGCCGGGCTGTTTTCTATCACTTCAATTCCCTCATCCGCATACAGCTTGAAAATTCCATTGGGGAAAACTGAGTCAACCTCCTTACCCTTCTGTTCATACTGCAATATTTCTTTCAGGCTCAGATAACGCCTCTTCCCTTTACTCCAGAATTTTTTTATTATCGCAAAATCCCGCTTTGGCGAAAAGCATGGCACGGCGTCGCATCTGGTGGTCAACAAGGCCGCGTTGACTATCAGTACAGGTTTTGCCAGCAGCATCGGGAAAACCGTTATCCCAGACAGATTGCAAACAAAAAATTTGCAGTGCTCCGTCAAATACACATCCATGAAATCGCTGTATCCCAGGTTCGCGTAATCGATCGCTCCTTCCGCCTCAAAGGGTTTGGTAACACCGGCTCCCATCCGAACGGCAAGCGCTCCCTGACCGCGGAGATATTCTACTGCCATATGATAGTTGTCAATACTGGCATTTCTAAATCCGCCGATAAACGTCTCGGTTGGCCTGTACCCGGCATTGTCAAGCCAGTATCCGGAATCTCTGCATGAGAAGCAAATATACTCGCCCGCTATGCCCAGGCGATTCGCTTGAATACGCCCTTGCCGTTCTTCAGCCCCTGTCAATTCTATAAGAGGGCTATCCACTCCTTCAAAATCTGATTCAGCTCCATTACTAAAACCGGCTGCCAGGAACTGATCATCCCAAATAATTCTTTCGGGATATTGTTTTATCACCAGTCGCCAGAAATCAACCGTGTCCCTGCTTATGACGGATATGCCGCGAGCTTTCATCTTTCCCAGAAGAAAGTCGTTTGGCGATGACAAGGACCTGCCGACACCCACCGGATAATACAGATGATAAATACCATCATTACCGCATTTCGCCCTTTCGTCACAGTAAAATTTCCAGGAACCCATAGGACCCAGACTTCTTACGTCCATGTTCCTGATCAGGATACTGTCGTACTCTGACAGCAGTTTCTCTATTTTCTTCTGATAGTCACGTCCCTGTTCATCAGTCACCCCTTGTGTTTCTGTCAGCACCGACAATCGCTTTTCATTTATCAGCCATTCATTCATCTTAGCCAAAGTGACCGCTGGAAGCGGCAAAATGCACTGTTCCGAAATACCCCTTTCTTTCAGGTTGTTTGTTACTTCCTCCTGAAACCGTTCTGACAAGCTCAAAAGGACGATAAAGGAGGCCGGCCAATTAACATTGTGCAGCTCATATACAGGGATCCCATAAATCACCTTATCCTGCGTTCCGTATGATGACACGATGAATCCGTCAACCGGTACCTTGTTTAGCTTGAGGTATTCCGCCGCAGTTCTCCCATGAACGGAAGCGCCATACAGGAACACATGCCTGGCGGACAGGCACTGCCGTATAAGTTCGTTCATTTCCATAGCCGTCATCACACATTCAGAATTGTATTTACAAATTTCAACAAATCAACCTTGGCCACGGGCTTGGAATTCCCCACCAAATTGGTTTTTATGGCCCCGGCCACATTTGCCACGAGGGTGGCAATATCTACCGGCAATTCTTTAACTGCCCCCAATGAAGCCAGAGAGTAAAAGGCGTCCCCTGCCCCCACCGTATCCTTCACGTGCAGTGTCACCGCCGGGATATGAACCTTTTCCGTTTTATTCAAGCCCATTGCGCCATCTGCCCCCAGGGTTACCCAGGCAATGGCGCTTTTTAGTTTACCACTCAATTCACCCAGCAACGCGTCATTCTCTTCAGTTGTCTGGCCAAAGGGAAGCCTGAGCTCCCGTTCATCTACCACGAATGCGTCTGCCCGATGATATTTTAAAATCACATTCATCCCGTTATTGGAAGAATTCGTCTGGCAATTAACGGCCAGATATTTAGCCCCGCCTTCAATTATTCTGATGGCTTTATCGTCCAGCAAGCCGTGGCCATAATCGCAGACCACCACCAGATCGTACCTGGGCAATTCATCGCTCAATCGCTCATAGAACTGACTATAGTCGACCTGCTTTATACCTTCTATATCCAGTAATTTATTGACGGAAAACAGCTTCTCATATTCCTGCCTCAGCGGATGCTGTTTTATATATCTTCGCTTTACCGGGGTGATAAAGCGGGGATCTCTTACCAGCTTACATTCCACCCCCCCAATTTTCTCATCGATAAGCTTCGTAACATCAGGCTCTCCACCGGTCATGGACAGCAGCGACACCTTCCCGGCAAAGCTTGCCAAATGCCGGGCAATGGCCAAAGAGCCTCCTGCGTACCGTTCCATATAATCAAAGCGGGTCGACATGGCCGCGTCTTTGGTGGTAAGCCCCTGAACCTTGCAAAACGCATAGTCGTCTATGATAATATCGCCAACTACTAATACGTTCAAAGCTTCAAAGCTGTCAACCATTTTTCGGATTTGTTCCGCCAGATCATTTCCATACTTTTTTCGGAGCCCCCGGGCAACCTCCAAAACCTCCTCGGGAAGGGCGCCGAAGAAATTGTTCAGTAACTTGGTGGAGCTGTACACTTCCCCCTGGGTAAAGTATATCCTTCCGCCGTATTTCTCCACGATTTCCCGCTCGGGGCCAATATTTCCCGTAATATCATTTTCCGCCGCCGCGTATTCCTGCCCCTTGACATAGATATCAGGCCGGACAATTTTTACGATTTCATGAACCGTGACCGCCTCGCTGAGCAGAACATAGTCCACACATTCTAAATTTGCCAAAAAGTTCATTCTTTGATGGTCGTTAAAATATGGCCGGCCGGGTCCCTTGTTGACGAACTTTGCCGCCGTGACGGAAACTACCAGAATATCCCCCTGCGCTTTTGCTTCCTGCAAATGCTCGATGTGGCCGTAATGCAGAAGATCAAATACCCCGTGGCAAAGAACTACTTTTTTATTTGTATTTCGTAAATTCTCTCTTATATTCACAAACTCTTCCCGGGAAATAATTTTCTTTTCCATACACAGCCTCTTTTATTTGCTCAGGTATTTGAACCAATCCGCCGTGGCTTCCTTAATTGTCTCCGGCGTCCAAACCGGCGCTTTCCGCCAGTAATCGATATTATCGAGAATATGCTGCACGCCTTCCTCCAAGGTCACTTTTGGACGCCAGTTCAGAAGGGTATTGATTTTCGTCGTATCCGCCCAAGTGCAGTCCGGCTCTCCCGGCCGCTTGGGAATATGAACTATCGTGTCTTCTGTCCCGCCCAACAGCTCAACCAGGCGATTCACCGAATACGTATGCTCGCTCCCCACGTTAAATCTTTCTCCGGCCACGTCAGATTTTGCGGCAGTGATGAAGGCGTCCACGATGTCGGTCACATAAGTAAAGTCCCTTGTCTGCTCCCCCGTCCCCACTACCGTAAAAGGCTTTCCCGCCAGCTTTTGCCCCAGAAAGACCCCGAAAACCGCCCCGTAGGTTCCCGACGTTCTGGAGCGGGGCCCGTAAACATTAAAAAGGCAGAGCGATACTACCGGAAGCTTGTATACCTTAGCCCAGTGCAAGGCCAGCTCTTCGCCGAGCCGCTTTGTCAGGGCATAGGGATACTCCGGCCGTATCTCTGCCTTTTCGTCTGTTGGATATTTATCGGGAATGCCGTAGCAGGAGGATGAGGCCGCGTACAGGAACCGTTTTACATCAGCCGCTGTCGCCGCCTGTAATACGGAAAACGTCCCGTCCACATTTGAATGAAAATATTCCTGGGGCTTTTGAATAGACGGCACAATATCCGCCAGGGCCGCCAGATGAAAAACCCAGTCTACCCCTGCAAAAAGCGGGGCGATTGTCGCATAATCGCAAATATCCGCCTGTACTATTTTCAGCTTGGCGTTGCCCTTCTGATGGTCGAGATTTTCCAGCCGACCGGTACTGCAATTATCGATTACGATTACTTCATGTCCTTCAGCTAAAAGCCGGTCCACAATGTGGGAGCCAATAAAGCCGCAGCCGCCTGTTACAAGAGATTTCATTTTTCGTTCTCCTTATCTGTCGCCATTATTTCATCCACAATCTGCTGCAATATCATGTTGTGAATTGATTCCACAATGCCATACTCCATCGAAGGGACATAAATATTACAATCGCCCAAATGCCTGAGTTTATTATCCGGCTTAAATCCGGACAGGGTAATTACCTTACAGCCCTTTTCCTTCGCTATCCGCACTGCTTCAAGGATATTAGGGGAATTTCCCGAGCTGGATATTGCGACCAGCATATCGCCTTTTTCCGCCACGATCTCCAATTGTTTACTAAAGACATATTCGTATCCATAGTCGTTTCCTAAACAGGTAAGCGTGGGGCCATCGTGCATACCTCGGGTTTTCATTCTGCCGTTCTTGAGGAAATCCACCGTCATGTGCATGGCGATTCCCGCGCTGCCCCCATTGCCTATGAAATAAACATTGCCCCGGTTTTCCCTTATGCTGAGAAAAGTTTCTACAGTCCCGGCAATATTTTCCTCGTATTCCTGCTCATTGCCAAAGCTGACGTTTTCCATAACCTGACAATATTCGTATTTATACGGTAACTGCCTATTATGTTTAATCAACCGTTCCACCTCTCCCATCCCCAGTGCCGCCATACCTGAAATTATCATCGCACCAGTCCATTAAAAATCTGTTACTTTCGTATTTTGGTAAAAATTGTGCCATATCATCTAATCAAACCACTGCATACATTACAACCTCGATAGGGCCAATGCAATGCGATCTTATGTACAGTTTATAGTCTCCACAAATTTCCTTTATATATTCCGGTATTTCCAATAAATCTTCTTTTTTGTGGTAAATGCAAATCGCCAGCTTTGGCTTATTTCTTCTAATTGTCCTGACCGCTCCCTTTAATGCTTCCAGTTCAGCTCCCTCAATATCCATCTTTATAAAGGTTACTTGATTATCTCCCACCACATCATCTATTTTCCTGACCGGAACTACAATCTCCCCTTCGGTAGAAAGGCAGGAGCTGGTATTACCAAATCCAGAAAATCTGAGATTACCATCCTTGCTGTAGGCTCCTGCCTCGATAATATCCACCCCCCCAATTTTCCCTGACTCTTTATTCGCCTTGCACCTCTTGACATTTTCCGGGTCAGGTTCAAATACCCAGGCTCGCCTTATCCCTCCGCATAACTCATTTAATCTGATTGTCGTAGATAAATTATATCCTCCACAATCAACAAACTGCTCCCCTGGAGAGAGATTGACTATACTTTCGTCAAAATATTGATTGGGATCATAGGTGTCAAGCACCTCCATATTCACACAAAATACATTATCCTCTATCCCGTATGACGCTAATGTATGAATCATTTCCTCTCTGTACTCCGGTCTAATCGTTGTTATTAAAATGGCTTCCCCATGATAAAATGATTTTAATTCATTGACAGCTCTTACTACTATGTTGCCAAAAACCTCCTGATTCGTACCGGGAAATTTATCAATGGCGGCAACTATTTCAATGCCATTTTTCCTCAAGGCCTCTAATGCATACCCTCCGCCCAATGAACAGCCGTAAATAATTGCTTTGCCTCTGCCTTTTGAGCGCAAATTCTCAATTTGAAATGCCTCTTTTAGCGCATCTGAGTTTTCCTCCCTGAAAAGCCAACCTCTATAAGACTTATTCAGCCTCATTACTGCTTCAGCTTCTCCACTCACATAATAGTCTATAAATGCCCTGTATATACGTTTTGATTCATCATCCTGCAACCATTTGTATATTTTATTGGCTCTTTCAAAAAAATTATTCTGCACTATTCATGCACCCTCCGTTAATTATAAAATGAATTAGGTACTCAAGACCATTTCGGATTCTATATACACCCGGACTGTCGGATTATACGAAATTTTATTACCTCTCTCCCTTTGAAGCCTTCCCTGGTTCCTGAATAGTTCTTATAAAAGACAGGTTCGTCCTGTTGATTTGTTGATTCCCTGATTGTCAATATTCCATCCACAAGCTGTTACATAACGATATCATCAAGGTTCTTTTCATCTAACATTGTATTATGTAACGCCGCCATCAACCGTTCTCCGTACATAATCACACCTTTCTCCCTGAACTCAACTTACAAAAAATCGGCTTGCGCCTTCTCGAAATCTTCCATCCTTCCAATATCCATCCAGTATTCCCTGATCGGGAAGATTAACGCCTTTTCCTTCCTCTCAATCATATCATTAAACAGGTCTGTCATATCATAATATTTATCCGGGGGCACCAGCTTAATCATATCCGGAGAAATCACATATATTCCGGCATTCACAAATTCTGTATAAAGAGGCTTTTCTCTCAGTTCGGTAATGTCCCATCCATCAAATTTCACTACCCCGTACGGACATCGGTAGTTGTGCTCTCTCACACACATGGTTGCCTGCCCGCGCCGGTTATAATGAAACTCCAACAATTGATGGAAATCCACCTTTGTCAGCAGATCCCCATTCATCACGATCACCGGCTCTTTTATCGTGTCCGGCAGCAGGCTTAACGCGCCCGCCGTGCCCAACCGCTTGTTCTCCTCTAAATAGGTGATGTTTACTCCAAAACCTTCCCCCGCGCCAAAGTATTCCTTTATCACCTCGGCCTTATAATTGACAGAGAAATAGAAATCCCTGAACCCTTCCTCTATAAAGCTTTCCAGTATTATCTGAAGTATCGGCTTGGAGCCGAGCTTCAACATGGGCTTGGGGCAGGTATCAGTGAGCGGGCGGAGCCTTGTCCCCAGCCCTCCTGCCATTATCAATACCGGATTTGTCCGCACGCTCGTAATCTCAAAATCAGCAGGTACTTTCAAATCAACAACCACGCCGTCGTCAACGACAGGCAGCTGCTTCACCTTCCACTCCCGCATTTTGGCCAAAACCGTCTGCGAGTCCCGTTCCCCCGTCAAAAATTTCGGCGCCCCATTCATTATCCGGTCAACGGGAGAAGCCATGCTTATCCCATTGAGTATGGCCTGCCGCACGTCGTAATCGGTAACCGTCCCCAATAGTTTGCCGTCTCCGCCAACGACTATCGCAATTCTGGCGATTGTAGAATCTATGACTCTGACGGCCTCCGTAATGTCCTGTTCCTGCGTCACCAGGCATTTTTCCCATTCCTGCATTTTACCGCCCCCCGAAATCCATTCTGCCATTCGGTTATGCAGAGCATCCCTTGGCAAGCTTCAAAACTTTTACAGCGTGACTGATCGTTGAATCGTTTGCAATTTTCCCGTCAACTATATCTATAAAGTGACTCAACTCTCTTTTTTGAGCGTCGTCCCTTTCACCGGGCAGCGCGACTGTTTCGCCCGATTTCTTCCAGCGGATACATCCATTTAATATATCCGCGTCTATTACATCGTCGTTTGTATATAATCTCAAAAGCCTTTCGCTGCTTCGCCCAAAATAATCCAAATGCAGCTCCACAACCTTATCTTCATATCCGGCAATATATACCGCCAGATCGTCGCTGTTTATATCAAGTTTGGAAAACGTACCGCCAATATAGCTGACACCCTTCGGCATTCCAAACAGGAAAGTCAGATAGTCCCACTCGTGAATCAAATCGATTGCCACGCCGCCGCCCATTTCCGCGCGGGCGCTGTAGGTTTTGCGGTAGTCGGTACCGGGACGCCAGTCCGGCAGATAGCTGGAAGAGATTGCTCTCACGGATATTACTTCATCAGCAGGTATATTGCTCTTCACGTACTGTAAGACTCTATTATACCTTAGAGGGCAGGCAACATAACACTGTACATGCTCAGGTATGGCCAGGGCTCTGACATCGTACCCGACACCGTCAAACACAGGCTTCTCTATGAACAGCGCGCGGGCCTGCGGCGCGCATTTCCTAATTGTCTCATAGTGAAGCGCCGTGGGGTTCGTAATAAAAACATAATCGTATGTTTCCCTGCCCCATTCATCCGCAACGAAGCTATTATGGATAAGCTCCTTTATATCATGTTCGGTAATTTCCTGCGCCCTGTGCCTGTACACGTCTATTATAAAACCTTCGCCCCGCGGCTCCAATACCGCTTTCAGGTTTCTTATATGGCGCTTTGCAATAGAGCCCAATCCCCAAAAAGCTATTTTCACTCCGCTCATACCATTTCCTCAGTCTCGTTCAATTTTATCTATAACTGACAATATGTAAGCATCATCCTCGAAGCCGTATTCAGATTTTTCTCTTCCCTCTATCTCGCCTAAAAATATCTCCAATTCTTTTTTGTAGGCATTTTCCACAACATACTCCGCATATCCTGGCTGGTGGAGGGCGTCAGCCGCCTCATACAAATTCACCGCGGACAGCTGCTTCGTCTCTATATCATACCGCTTCAGGCCAAAAGGCGTCCCGTCCCACGAAATATACATATCCTCGCCAAATACTTCAAAAGCCCGGGTGGCCTTTCGAGTAACGACATCCACAATAATCGAACCCTGCACGCCGGACGTATGCTCTACCAACAAAACATAACTATCGTTGTAGGTTGTCTTAAGCGACGTCTTTTTCCCCTTTTTTACCGAAACGGATCTAAACTCGCCAAAGGTTTTATAGAGCCAGGGAAAATCTATCGCCATTATTTCCCTGCAGCCGTTCGTCCGGCTGTCGCCGACAAAATATTCTGTGTAGCTTTCCCACGGATGCCAATCCGGCAGATATTGTCCAACGTGATAGCTATATGTTAGTTCTGACCTGCTCTCTGCCACCTTTTGCCGAATATAGTTTATTTCGTCCCTGTACAGAAAGGTGGACGACAAAAATAACACTCTCCCCTGTTCTGCAGCCAACCTGATATTTTCATCATATTTGTCCGTTACAAGGTTTAATTCGGTGAATATGTGCAAGCCCTGCCGCAGGCACTTATCAATGAGCACTGCGTGAGAAAGCGGCGATGTTGAGATAACCGCGCAGTCACACCCCCGGTCGAATGCAGTCTGCAACTCCCCGCAGGTATGGATCCCGTAAAGGGTTTCCGCTTCATGCCTGCGGTCATCTCTGGTATCAACGCCGGTAATTTCTATTGTTTCATCTATCTGTTTAAGAAGCCGGATCCGCCGCTTGCCCATGGAACCAAGCCCGATAACAACGATGCGCAACCTACTCTCCCCCTGTTCGCCTATGAGGATCACCTCATATCGTAAAATGTTTTTTTCAAATCTACCTTGCTTTCTGCAAAGGTCTTTTTTATTACGTCTATGATTTTTTCGGTTGTATTACCATCACCGTATGGATTGACAACCGGGTCTCCTTCATGATGAAAATCCTTCGACATTGCCTTTTTGATAGCCTCACTGACAGCCGCGGTTTCCGGTATACAATTTATCACGCTTTTGGCCTGCAACCGTCCTTTCTGCCTGTCTCCGATATTTATTGTCGGTATATTGAAAGACGGAGCCTCAATTATTCCGCTGGATGAATTGCCAATGACCAGAGCCGCATACTTCAATGCGCTTAAATATCTGACCTTTCCCAAAGAGTCAAAGGAAACAGCATTTTTGTGTTTCGCGGTAAACTCATCCGTCATTTGATTTATAACGCGCCCGTCCCGGTCGGCATTTGCCTTTGTGATGATATACTTCAACTCAGGATGAGCCTCAAAGGCTTTCAGTACCTCCGCATACTGATCTCCAGCGGTTTCCTGTTCCAGCGTTACCGGATGGAACGTCACCACCGCATAAGGTTTATCAAGCGGAAAGTCCAAGCTCTTTTCCAAATCTTTTCTGCCAAGGAGCTTGGTTTTCAGGGCATTTTCTACCCCTATAGCCCCGACGTTAAAAACCCTGTCAGGGCTTTCCCCCAGTTGAATGACCCTTCGTCTGTATTCTTCGGTACTGGTAAAGTGAAGGTAGCTCATTTTTGTAATAGCATGACGGATGGCCTCATCGACCGCCCCTTCGGTCGTTTCTCCGCCGTACAAATGAATTATCGGTATACATGCGTTCATGGCCACGCAGCATACCGCCAAGGTTTCATAACGGTCACCTAGTACCATCAGCGCGTCAGGCCGATTCTCGGAGAAGTAATCAGCAAAGCCAATCATCGCCAGTCCCATGCTCTTGGAAATGGCAGCCGGCGTATCCGCGCTAAGCAGAGTTTCTATTTTCCTGTCAATCTTCACTTTGTCCTTTTCAATTTCCCTGAAGGTCAGCCCAAATTCCGGAGATAAATGGGCCCCGGTAACAATCACTCGAACGTCAAAACTGCCACAGCCTTGAAGTCCTTTGATGATTGGACTGAGGAGTCCATATTCAGCCCGCGTGGCGGTGAGCACTGCAATTTTTTTCATAATTTAATCAAATCATCTTCCCTGTAATCCCTGTCAGCAGTTTTTCCTAATACATCACGCCATTTCATTGGCGATATTCCAGTCCCAGGCCTCTTCGTGGTGATATTTTCCTCGGTAAAAATATCGCCTTTTTTTATTGCCTTTAGCGCCACTATGCTCTTTCTTGCTACCGTCAGATTATCTTTTTCAGATTCTGTAGCCTGCTTTATTCCATCGCCCATTGCCTTTTCAATGTTGCGGATGGCCTCAACCATTGCTTTCAGCTCCGCAGGTTCGAGACTTGCTTTATGATCAGGGCCCGGCATATTTTTATCCAGAGTGAAGTGCTTCTCTATGACTGCTGCCCCCATTGCAACCGCGGCTATTGGAACTTCAATTCCCTTTGTGTGGTCAGAATACCCGATTTCCAGCCCCGTTGCTTTACGCATAGTATCCATGGCCCCCAGGTTTACATCCTCGTATGGGGTTGGATATTGTGTAGTACAGTGAAGCAGCTTTATTTTCTCTGCGCCATTTTCCCGCAATACTGATACTGCCTCCAAGATTTCCCCCATCTCGCACATCCCGGTAGACATAATTACCGACTTTCCTGTACGGGCTATTTTTACAAGATACGGATAGTTCGTTATTTCCCCGGATGGTATCTTCCAAAAGGGCATTTCCAGCCCATTGAGAAAATCTATACTTTCAAAGTCAAAGGGCGTCGAACAAAATGATATTCCCCTGCCCTTGCAATAATTACAAAGTTCAACAAAGTTACCTTCAGTCAGGGCCAGCCTTCTCAGCATACTTTGCTGGCTTTCTTCCTTTGCTGTGGTCATTTTCTGGTACTCAGCCTTTTCTGCTGAATTAGTAACCATCATCTGCGGATTGAATGTCTGGAACTTCACCACATCCGCTCCGGCATTTTTTGCTTCATCTACCAGCCTGAACGCCAGCCCCAGGTCGCCATTGTGATTTACTCCGGCCTCGGCAATTATCAACACCTTGTTCATCATTAACTCCTCTTTGCAGGCACGCCTGTAACCTGTTCTCCAGCCAGCACATCATCTACCACTACGCTTCCCGCTCCAACGATAGCATTATTTCCTACCGTTCTGCATTGAATTACCGTAGCATTTGCCCCTATCAGCGTTCTGCTCCCCACTTTTGTCTGCCCGCAAACCACGGCTCCAACCGCAACGTGAGAGAAATCGCCAATACTGCATTCATGCTCAACTATCGCTCCTGAGTTAATTATGCACATTTTTCCAATCACTGCGTCAGCATTGACAATCGCCCCTTTGCCTACATACGTTCCTTCGCCTGTTACAGCGCTTTCCGCTACCAGGGCGGTATCATCAACAATCACCGGAAGCGCGTATCCCAGATCTTTCAGCTGTTTATATATTTTTTCTCTTAACGTCGATCTCCCTAAAAATCCTATACCCACAACCGCCGCTGATATTCCCCTGGCAAAGAGCTTCGGCAAATCATCATCATGGGCGCTGACCCGGTACCCTCTGTATATTTCTGTTCCTATGTCTTCCGGAGCCACTATGCCGCAGATTTCATAGACACGCTGCCTTTCAATTGTGTCAATAACTGTTTTTGCATGGCCGCCGGCGCCAACTATTATCAGCTTTTCCATTTCCCAGCTCCCGGCGCGTTCTACACCGCCATCTTCTCTATGGCATCCTTTATCTTACCGGCAGCGTAACACACGTCATCCTCCGTAAGCTGAGTGCTGCAAGGTATATTCAATATCCGCTCGCTGTAGAATTTCGCTTTCTCTATCTTATACGCTAACGCCTCCCGATAGGGCTTCTGTTCATGTATCAAGCCCCAAATGGCCCGGGTCTGAATTCCTTCAGCTTCAAGCCCTGTAATGATTGTCCTCATGTCGCAGGCAATCTTTTCCATCGGTATTTCCAGGGAGAAAAACCACTTGTTGGAATATACCCCTTCTCTAAAAGCAAGCAGTTTACCATATTCATAGTTCTCAAACAGCTCTTTATATTTACTGTACAATCTATGCTTCGTTTCGATAAAGTCCGGTAATTCCTCCAACTGAGCTACGCCCAGCGCTGCCTGCAGATTCGTCATTCGATAGTTATATCCGATTTCATCGTGTATATAGTAATGGGCGTCGGTCTTTGCCTGGGTAGATAGAAACCGAATATGATCTACCATTTGTTCGCTCTTTGCCATTACGGCTCCGCCGCCGCCAGTCGTGATTATTTTATTGCCATTAAAGGAATACGCTCCAAAATCACCAATAGTGCCAGCATACCTACCGGCATATTTCCCCTCGGTATAACGAGTGCCCAATGCTTCAGTGGCATCTTCAACCACCTTCAAGTTATACCGTCTGGCCGTGTCCATTATGCTTTCCATGTCAGCCATGTTGCCAAACACGTGAACGACAATAACCGCCTTTATATGCTTACCGCTTTGATTATGAATGAGCTTATCCCCGTCTACGCGGCATTCCTTCCGGCAAAATTCTTCCAGCTTTACCGGATCCATGCAGAGGGAGTCATCACAATCCATGAAAACCGGTTCGGCAAACTGATACCTTACGGGATTTACCGCCGCAATAAAGGTGAGCGTGGGGACAATGACCATATCGCCGGGCATTACCCCGCACTCCAGCAGGGCCAGGTGTAATGCCGCCGTTCCGCTCTGGCAGGCCGCGAGCTTGTGACAATTCATATATCTTCCAAGGTTTTTCTCCAAAGAAGTAATATATGCGCCGCCAGTGGAAACCCACCCCTGTTCTATAGCGTCTGTAATATATTTCTTTTCATTGCCTGCAAAGTTGGGAATTGACAAGGGAATAAATCGTGACATGACTCTGTTCCTCTTTCCGTATCGTGGTAAAAGTGTTTCACATTTTGCCGTCTAAGGATTTGCCCGTCTCTATGTGGTCGAAGTTTGGCAGGTACTCTCTAACTATTCTGACAATATCTGCCTTTGTTGATTTATCACCATCAAAAGCTGCGTTGAGCTTATCCAACAACACAGCCAGCTTCCTTCGGTCACAAATCTGTTTATCAGAAATCACTCCCAGCGATTTGAATCGATCCATATCTACTGTTTCATTATCAGTGTAAAACTCTTCGTATTGTTTTTCTCCGGATGTGTCTGATTTCTCAAAATGAACCGGATACTTTTTACTTCCTGACTTAAGATTTGCAGCCCTGTCTATCGCCTCCTCATCGGAAGAGCATTCCAGAACCTCGTATCCGTACTCATGAAGCAAATTCGTCGCGATAGAGTCAAATGTCATCATCTGCTCCTGAACAAGTTTCGGAAAAAATATGGCTCTATTCTCCCCTAACATACAGGCCAGCATACATATCTGTCCGCTTTCCTCCATAGAGACAAAATACCGTTTCACATCAGACGGAGCGCTAAGCGGCTGAAGCTTGGCTATCCGTTGCAGAAATCCTGCTGGCAGAGAGCCGTTGGAAAACGCTACATTTGCGAATCGGGCCGTTTTTACAGGGAATTTATCAGAATAGCTGAAAATCAGGTCTTCCATAAGGCGCTTGCTGGCGCCCATTATATTCACCGGATTTGCCGCCTTGTCCGTAGATACGCAAAAATATTCTTCCGGCGGGTATTCAGCCAAAAGATCAAGAAGACCTCTGGCATGAAGCACATTATTCTGGATAAGCGCCTCTACGGAATATATATCCTTCTCGCTGCGAACATGCTTATGCGCTGAAAAATTTCCTACGATATGGAAACCATTATACCTACGAAACATTTTTTGAAAAACTGCCGATGCAAAATCCATGGGGTACGTTATGTATTCATCAGGCACAAACATCCCCTTTGTACTGCGAAGGTCACGGGTCAGCTCTGCCAAAGCGTTTTCATTTATATCCACCACAACAAGAGCTGAAGGTTTGAAGGGTAAAATCGCTTTTATAAATGAACTGCCAATACTTCCCGCTCCACCAATGACCAGGACTTTTTTATTCAAGATCCTGGCTGATAATGTATCCCTGTTCGCACAGATATCCTCTCCAAACATACTTTTTTCGCGTTTTGTCACATACCTGCCCACAAATGAATCAACATTAATCACGCTTCTGCACTCCCGTATTTATCTTGCCAAAATACTATTTCCATTTTCCCGGCTCGTAGTACCTGTACTTTTCAAAAATTTCCGGCGAAAGCAGCGGTGCCAATTCGTCTAAAGGCGCGGACACTATTTCGCCGCTCTCCAATTGTTTACTCGTCGTCTTAAAGGCAGGGCCCTGCGTTGAATCTTCCTCTAACTCACAGATTCCATACCCCGGCGCATTCAGAAAATCAATTAACTGTTCCTTAACTTCCTTCATGTTTTTCAATTTAATATGCGGAATATTGTACGCCTCAGCAATTTTTCCGAAATCAGGACAATCCAGCCCTGATTCCGGGGTGCAACCGGTTAGACGCCCGTCAAAAAAGTTACGTTGGGTACGAACGATTCCCATATATCCATTGTTATTATAGATAACAACCTTAACGGGAATATCATTGCAAACCATGGTCTGCAGTTCTTGAAGGTTCATCTGCACACTGCCGTCGCCCGTGAGGCAAATTACAGATTTTCCGGAAGCAATCTCTGCCCCCATGGCGGCCGGTAGATCCCAGCCCATGCTGCCGCAGTTCAGGTTACTGAACAATCGCTGCCCTTCCTTTGTAGTGCCGCAGTGCAGAGCCATTACCGCCCCGGAGCTGTTCCCTGTAACCACAATACCATCCATGGATAAATTCTCCATCAAATAGTACGCAAAGGAATATGGATTAACCCCGTTGTCCGAATTGTCATTCGGCACTATAGGAAATTCATTTTTCAAAATTCTTGCATACTCGAGCCACTCAGATTTTGGCTCCAGAGTTTCCGGGATATTTTCATTTATGATAGTCAAAACCTCTCTGATATCTCCAACAACAGGAAAATCTATCTTGAGCGTCTCTTTTTTTAGTTCTTCCTCATCTATATCAATCATTATTTTATAGGCGTCAGGGGCAAACTCTTCGTAATTAAAACCAATCTGTTTTAACGAGCCTCTGCATCCCATCATGAGAATAATATCCGCGTTCTGAACCAAAAAATTCCCGCATCTTCCTCCTACAACGCCAAAATTTCCGTAATACAAGGCATGATTACTTGGCATAAGATCAGCAAAACAGGTTGCTGCCAAAACCGGAATATTCAATCGGTCGACCAATTTTCTGAACACATCGTACGCCCCGGAACGGCGAATAGACGCGCCTGCTAAAATCAAGGGTTTTTTCGCTTCTCTCAGCTTCTTAAACAGTTCCGCTACCTTTTTATTGTCTACATTTTTTTCTTTTGGAACGGTATACCCCCTCAAATTTTCGTTCTCTATGGTTGCTCCTTGAACATTTAACGGTACGTCTATCCAAACAGGCCCTCGCCTGCCAGTTGTTGAAAGATGATACGCCTTTTCCAATACCTGACGAACCTCTGACACATCTTTTATCATATACGCGTACTTTGTCATGGGTTCAACCGAACGGACAATACAATATTCCTGTTCGCCGAACTGTCGCAGATTTAATCCGGAATTTTCAACCGTCGTGCTATACCTTACCTGCCCTGAAATGACGATCATAGGTATATTATCCTGCCACGCACCTAATACTCCCGTAAGCGCGTTTGTTCCACCAGGCCCGGTAGTTACGCAAACGGCAGCCGGCGCTTCTTTTATTCTGGCGTATCCTTCCGCAGCCATTGCACAGGCTTGTTCATGATGATTGTGTATTACTCGCAGCCTGTCACATTTTCCAAAAGCATCATTCAGATGCATTGCCCCTCCGCCTACCACCGTGAAAACAGTGTCTATTCCTTTTGACACCAAAAAATCCGCTATATAATCAGCAACTCGCTGTTTCACTGTAATCTACCTCACTATTCCCAGATTTTCCAGGAAGCGCGACCTGTCCGCCACAATTTATCTAATATCTGTTTTTCCCTGAGATTATCCATACACTGCCAGAAACCGTCGTGCTGATAGCTCATGAGCTGTCCATTTGCGGCTAATCTTTCCAGGGGAGCTGCCTCAAATATGGTATCGTCGCCTTTTATATATTCTAATACCTCCGGCTCCAGGACCATGTATCCGGCATTTATCAAAGCGCCGTCACTGATAGATTTTTCCCGGAAAGCCCTCACGCTGTTATCAGCGGCAATGTCCATTACGCCCTTTTGCTGCTTCTGCCGGACAGTCGTAAGGGTGGCCAGCTTGCCATGCTGCCGGTGAAAGGCCAGCAGCTCTGAGATATTGACGTCGCACACCCCGTCGCCGTAAGTCATCATAAAGGTTTCATCACCGATATACTTTGCGACCCTTTTTATCCGGCCGCCAGTCATGGTTCCCTCTCCGGTATCCACCACCGTTACCTTCCAGGGCTCGGCGTGCCGGTCATGGATGATCATCCTGCGGTCATTGTCCTGGGTAAAATCAAAGGTAATATCCGAGGTGTGCAGGAAATAATCCGCAAACCATTCCTTTATCATATGCTGCTTGTAGCCGGCACAGATAATAAACTCATTGAATCCGTAGTGGCTGTATTCCTTCATAATGTGCCAGAGGATCGGCATTCCGCCAATCTCCACCATAGGTTTTGGTCTCGTCTCAGACTCTTCCATTATACGGGTTCCCAAACCGCCGGCCAGCAGTACTACTTTCATATCCACACATCCTCGCAATTGTTTATAACGCTATTGATTACGAAAATGCCGCAGGCATTTTACTTCCTCTTCATATCATACTGAAGGCGATAGAGCTATTGATATTGATTCCTTCCTGTCAACTCAAGCGAACCCGTTATTCACTAAATTAAAGAAGGGTAACTACTAACTGATCTCATAGGCTCCCCTCCAGGGAGCTGTCAGAAAAGCCGACTGAGGGGTGAAATAATGAGCCGCTCGGTTGATCTGTCACCCTCTGGCCTGACTTGGATCACTAATTCCTCATGAGGCTTAATTGGCAATATCACTACCGCCTTTTATATTCTATCGTCTGTTGTCCCGTATTTCTTTAGTTTTTTATAACTCCATTGCTTGCGAAAATGCCTGCGGGCACTTTCCCCCTCTGTCTGTAATAGTGGCAGAGATACCGGCTCTTCCTGTCAGCTAAAGCGGAACCGCCGCCTGCTAAATTAAGAGGAGGACATCTTTTGGTTATTATACCATATAATTTCCTGCCTCAAACAATTATTTCCGTTATCTAAAGCTCCTCGTTTGTGATAAAATAACCCGGAATAAGACTTTCAACTGCCCGTTTCTTCGAGGTATTCCCATGACAAATTCATCAAAAAGGTCAAATATTCTCGCCGTCACCATCGCCAAAAATGAAGCAGCGGAAATGCCCGGCTGGTTGGAGGCCTGCCGCCGGTTTTCCTCATTGCAGCTGGTGGTGGACACCGGCAGCTCCGACAATACAAGAGAGGTGGCCGCTGACGGTGGGGCAATAGTAGCGGAAATACCCTGGCCGGGGGATTTCGCCGCCGCCCGGAACGCCGCCCTCGCGGCGGCCGCCAGTCACTCGGCAGGCCGGGACGCTTTCTGGATCGCCATGCTGGACGCCGATGAGCATATCACCCCGGACTCCGCCGAAAGGCTTGCGGAAATCGTTGAGCAATATACCACCGAGGCAAAGAGAAACCCTGACGCCGCCCCCGAAGCCATCGCCGTCACCATCGTAAACATCGACGCCGACGACAGGCATATAAGGAACCGGGAAATCCACCGGTTCACGGCGGCGCGGATTTTCCGCAATCTCCCCCAGCTCCGCTATGAGGGGAAAATCCACGAACAGCTTTATTTCATGGAGCCGGGCAGGACGGGCCCCGCCGCAAAAAGAAATCCCCGGACGGCGGTCCATCCGGAGATTGAAGTAATTCATACCGGCTACTCCGGCAATCGGGTCAGGGAAAAAATCCGCCGCAATCTGGAGCTGCTCCAGGCCGACATCGCCGCCCACGGAGAAGGGCCCCGCCACTACCGTTATCTGGCGGACTGCTATCAGGGACTGGGAAATTATCCGGAAGCCCTGCGCTATGCCCGGCTGGCTATCGGCTCCCCCCTGTCGGCTGGCAGCTCCGAAGGCGATATGTACAGCGTCTGCCTCACCTGTATGCGGAAGCTGAAATATCCCCTTCCCGAGCAGCTGGCCGCCGCCAGGGAAGCCGCCGGAAAATTTCCCCGCCTGCCGGACTTTGCCGCCGCCCTGGGGGAGCTCCAGCTTGAGGCCAAAGACTATCTCCCGGCCATCGCCAATCTGGAAAAGTCCCTGGCCCTCTACGCCGATTACTGTCAGGCCCTGGCCTCCGGCACCTTTGCCGCCAATGCTCCCGACGCCAGTTTCTTCGCCGCCGAGCCGCCCAACGTCCACTACCGGCTGGCCCTTTGTCATCAGGCGTTAGGCGATAATGAGTCCGCCCGGCGGGAAATTCTCACCGCTCTGTCCGCCCGGCCGAAAACCATCGAATACCTCGCCGCCGCCGAGGAAATTTTCGGCGGCAGCTTCCTGCCGGAGATCGTGATTCCTGCCCTTGAGAAAAATCCGGCGCACCGGCAATTTTATTTTGATTTCGCCGAATCACTGGGAGCGGTAAAGTTACAGGCGGAAATAAACGATATAAGAATCGAAGGAGCGGCTCCTCTCCGGCAGACCTCCTTCCAGTCCCTGCCTCAATGCATCGACGCCGCCCGGGAGAATGCGGAGCTGCTCTTCCTGACGGCTCTGGAGCTGGCCGCCGCCGAAAGGAACGAGGAAGCCGCCGCGGCTACGGCCAAGCTGTGCCCGCCGGCGGATCTCCTCATTAGCACATTGATCGGCGGCGATATAGAGCCCCTTTTGTCCTCCCCCCTGATGGAGGAAGCGGCTGATTTCTGGTTCCTCCTCGGCCAGGCTGTTGCCGAAAAGGCCACTGACCCGGCGGCTTTGCAGTTCGCTCTGCTGGCCCCTGCCGCCTCCGAGGAGGCCAGACTCGCCGCCGCCCGCCTTTTCTACCGGGCGGAGCGGTGGCCGGCCGCCGCCAGCCTCTACGGCGCCGTTTCCCTCAAATCCCCCGCCTTTTCGTCCGAGGCAAAGGCGGAATACCTCCGCCTCATCCTGCGGCTGATGGAGGAAGGCCACTGGCCGGCGGCGGATACCATCGGCCTTTTGAACAGGCTGCTTTCCCCCGCCGACTACCCGCTGGTCTGCCGGACGGTTTTCCCCCTGCTGAACCGCCGGCCTGCCCTGGCTGATATTTATGTCTACTATGGGAAAAAGACGGGGCAGGACCTGTCGGATCCCCTGCTCCTCCTGGCGCTGAAAAACTACGAGGCCGTGGCCGGAACCGCTGCCGCCCGGCTGTCATCCGCTCTCCGTCAGGGCCTTGCAAAAGTTCTGAAAAATGACCCAGCCGATGGGGATTGTGAATTGACCCGGCTGGCGGGCCGGGAGCTTCAAACCGCCTGTCAGCTGCTAAAAGACCGGGCCCCCCTGCCAGAGGAGCTGGCCGCCCATCCCCAGGTGAAAGCTCTCTGCCGGTATATGAAGGAACAGGATAACCAATAATCCGTCTCATAGGCTCCCCTGTAGGTTGGCATGATCCCTTAAACCGCTGAAAGCGGTAGCCGGTAATTCGTCTAATAGGCTCCCATTTAGGGGAGCTGTCGCTGCAAGCGACTGAGGGGTAACTGCTAATCGGTCTCATAGGCTCCCCTGTAGGGGAGCTGGCTCCGCAGGAGCCTGAGGGGTGATATGACGAGCCGCTCGCTTATCTATCACCCCTCTGACCGACAGGCACCTCCCCTACAGGGGAGGCTTTAGGATGTGGCCTCAACCTTTACTCTCTTTCTGAAAGGATCAACCCTATGACAACCAGCGATACTGCCCGACAATTACAGGAGCTGGCCTCCGCCGGTAACTGGATCGGGGTTACCGCCCTGGCGGAGGAGACGGCCCTGTTTAATACCCGGCTCCTCTTTATTACCGCTCTGGAGCTGGCCGCGGTCGAAAGGAACGAAGAAGCCGCCGCCGTCACCGCCAGCCTGAACGGGCCCATGGCCGCCCTGATAAAAGCTCTGCTGAAGGGCAGCCTTGAGGATATCATCGCCTCGGCGAACCGCCCCCTCATCGCCGACGCCTGGATCTCTCTCGTGGTTCCGGTGGTTTCCCGCGGCAGCGAAGCCGCCGCCCTGCAATTTGCCCTGCTCGCTCCGGTCGTGGCTGACGATTCTGCCCGCCTGGAGGCCGCAAAGCCCTTTTACGACGGCGGCCTCTGGCCGGCCGCCGCCCAGATCCTGGGCGCCATTCCCGCCGGTTCTCCCCTGGCGGACAAGGATTTTTTCCGCCGGCTGGGCATCGCCCTGTACCGCAGTGAAGACTACCAAAATTCCGCCGCCGCCCTGACGGCCGCCGCGGACTTGGGGGACAATTCCCCCGAAATACTGGCTTACCTTACCTGGCTCCAGGAAAAACTGGCGGAAGGAGGAGCGGATCATGAATGACAAACCGGTGAACGGCCTCCGGATCTCCGCCGTTACCATCGTCAAAAACGAAGAACAGAACATCGGCCGCTGGCTCCAGTCCGTCAGGCACTATGCCGACGAGATCATCGTGGTGGACACCGGCTCCACCGACAATACCGTGGCCATTGCGGAAGCCGCCGGAGCCAGGGTATCCTACTTTCCCTGGATAAACGACTTTGCCGCCGCCAAAAATTTTGCCCTGGAGCAGACCACCGGCCAGTGGATCGCCTTTTTTGACGCGGATGAATATTACTCCGACGAGGATGCAAAAAAAGTCCGCCCCCTGCTGGAACGGATCAACCCCCGGCTCCGTACCGTGGGCGTCATGCAAAAGCTCCTGAACATCGACCGGGACCGCCATGACCGCCTGATCTCCGTCACCTATCAGCTGCGGCTTTTCCGCCGCCTGCCGGACGTAAAATACCGGGGAAAGGTCCACGAGGGCCTGGTGGGGCTGAAGGAAAAGAACCGGAACCTGTTCATGGATGAGGAGCTGCGCATTCTCCATACCGGTTATTCCAGCTCCATAAATCGTCAGAAAACTGCCCGCAATCTGGAAATCCTCCAGGCGGAAATCCCCCGCCGGGGCCACCGGCCGGGAGATGACTACTATCTCTCCGACTGCTACTACGGCTTAGGGGACTACGAAAAAACCATCGAGTACGCCAAAAAGCACATTGCCTCCGGAGACATGATTGCCGGTGATGAAACCTCCCCCCACAAAAATCTCATCACCTCCCGCTATATGCTGGAGCAGCCCACCTCAGCCCTTTTGGAGGAAGCCCGGGAAGCCATCCGCCGGTTTCCTTATACCGCCGTCTTTCATTTTCTGGTGGGGATCAGCTATTTTCGGGAAAAGGATTATCTTGCCGCGGCAAAATGGTTCGACGAAGGCTTTCAGGTCTACGCTGACAGCCAAAAGGGATCAGTGTCAGACCCCATTGCCCGGGTAACGGGGGCCAACACCGGGGAAAACTACCTGCCCATCGCCTGTTTCCAGCGAGGGCTGATTTACAGCTATCAGGGAACCCCCCAGAAAGCGGTAGAGCTCATCTCCGCCTCCCTGAAGGAATATCCCTACAATCAGGAATACCTGTCCGGACTGCTCCGGCTGCTGGCCAAAGTTCTGCCCGCCGAGGACATCATCAGGGAGCTGGAGGGGCTTTACAGCGCCGGGGACGAAGCCATGATCTGTCAGACCGTCAGCCCCCTGCTGAACCGCTGCCCCGTATTGGCTGAGGTATACGCCTACTTTATGGGCATCGCCGGCTCCCCTGCCGGCTCACCCCTGCTGAAAATTGCCAACGGGGAATTTACCGCCGCCGCCAAAGCCGCCGCCGAAGAGCTGAATACCGCCTGCTGCTTCGGCATCGCCGCCGCTCTGAAACAGGGAACCCCCCGCAACAGCGCCCCCATCAGCCTCTACGCCCCGGAAGCCATGAAGCAGGCCTGGTGGTACCTGGACCGGGGAGAACCAATCCCGGCCAAAGCCTTCACTTCCCCCTACGTGAAAAAGCTAACTGACATACTGAGGTTATCATGAGTAAAAAATCTGCCAAAAAAGCCCCAAAAGCCCCGGCCAAAGCTACTCCGGTCCAAAAAGCCGCCTTCCTGGCGCAAGAGGACGCCGTTTACGACGCCCTGATGGCCGGAGACAATGAAAAAGCCAGAGCCCTGGCCGCCTCCCTTCCCGCTTTTGCCGATCTGCTTGGCCAGCGGGCCAGGATTCGCTGTGTGGCCGCCCTGGAAAGCGGCCTCCTGACGGAGGCCCGGGCCTACGCCGATGAATACTGCCGCCTCCAGCCGGAGGGCAACAGCCATTTTTTCCTGGCCCGGGTCCGCTTCGCCAACGGGGAGCGTTCCGGTCTGCTGCCCATCCTGGAAAAGGCCCTGACCGAAAGCATAACCCCGGGAAACATGGTCCGCTGCTACAACCTTATGGCCACCATCTACCGGGGCCGGGGGGACGCCGCCGCCTCCGCGGCCAACTTCTACCGGGCCTATGAGACCGCCAGAAAATACGGTCTCGATACCGCCCCCGTGGAATACGACAACTACCTCTTCAACAGCCACTACCTGCCCTACGACCCGGCGGAGCTGGCGGAAAAGCACTTCCGCTATCAGGAGATCATCGCCGGAGAAGGGACCGGCGTTTATCAACTGCCCCTTAGAAGACGGGAAAATATCCGGGCCGGACTTTCCCGGGAGCAGTCCCGGAAAATCCGGATCGGCTACATCTCCCCGGATCTCCACGAGCACGTCGTCCTCTATTTTTCCCGCTTCATGCTCACCTGCGCCAATCGGGAAAAATTTGCCGTCTACGCCTATGACCACAGCATTGAAGACAGCTACAGCCAGGAGCTGAAAGCCGTTGTTGACGGCTGGCGAAATATCGCCCACCTTTCTGACGAGGCGGCCGCAAAGCTGGTGGCCGCCGATAATCTGGATATCCTCATCGACCTGTCCGGCCACACCAGAAGCTCCGTTCTGGGCATCCTGGCCTACAAACCTGCCCCCATTATCATCAGCGGCATCGGCTACTTCTCCACCATCGGCCTTGACGCGGTAGATTATTTTCTAAGCGATATATACCTGGCGGGAGCCGAGGAGCCGGGGATTTACGAAAGCCCCCTCTTTAAGGAAAAGCTCCTGGTCCTGCCCCATACCCATTGGAGCTACAGCCATCTGCACCCCCGTCCGGCCTCCTGCCTCCGGGCGCCTGTCCGCTGGAAAGGATACGTTTCCTTCGGCAGCTTCAACGCTCTGGCCAAGGTCAACGACGAGGTCCTGGCCGCCTGGAAAGCCATCCTTGAGCGGGTGCCCGGCAGCCGCCTGATTTTGAAGGGGGACGCCTTTGTTGATCCCCTGGACAGGGACTACATGGAAAAACGGCTAAAGGGCTTTGGCTTTGATATGTCCCGCCTGGATCTTTGGGGCTCCTCCCCCGACTACCTGGACGTCTACGCGGAAGTGGACATCGCTCTGGACACCTTTCCCTATGGGGGCGGCGCCACCACCCTGGACGCCCTCTACATGAGCGTCCCGGTTATTTCCCTCATCGGCGATACCCATCACGCCCGCTTCGGTTACAGCATCCTCCAAAACATGGGCCTGGGGGAGCTGGCCTGCCCAACGGTTGATGAATATATTGAACGGGCCTGCCTTATCGCCTCCGACCTGGAAACCCTCGACGCCCTCCATCAGAATGTGCGGACGATGCTGGAAAGCTCCATCCTCATGGACGGCCGCCGGTACATGGCGGAGCTGGAGCCATATCTGGAAGCGGTATACGAGGAATATCACCGGCAGGAAGCCGCCTCGGCTCCGGACCCGGCGGAAGCAGCCGCCCTGGCAGATGACCTGAAAAATTATCTGGAACAGGGAGACAACCAGTCTGCCCTGGCTATGGCCGACCGGATTGCGGCAGCCGCAGCCGATCCCCCCCTCCTCCTGGAAGCGGCGGAAGCCTATAAAAAAGCGGCGGAAGCCTACTACCCCGGCTCCCCGGCCAGACGTCGGGAAGCGGTGAACTACCTCGCCGTGGTTAAGAGAATCACCCCCCAGTCGCTTTCAGCGACAGCCCCCCTACAGGGGGGCCAACTAGACCGATTAGCAGTTACCCCTGTAGGGGAGATGCCGACCTCTAATAGCCTCCCATGTAGGGGGGGTGGCCGTCAGGCTGGTGGGGTGAACACCTCTAATAGCCTCCCCTGTAGGGGAGGTGGCGGCGAAGCCGCCGGAGGGGTGAACAGACAAACCGAATCCTTAACTTACACCCCCCAGTCATCTGCGCTGACAGCCCCCCTCAATGAGGGCCACAACCTAAAAGCCTCCCCTGTAGGGGAGGTGCCAACCTCTATTAGCCTCCCCTGTAGGGGAGGTGGCGGCGAAGCCGCCGGAGGGGTGACAGACCAGGCGAACGGTTTGTCTTTTCACCCCTCAGTCAGCTTCGCTGACAGCTCCCCTAAAGGGGACCCCGAACACCATGCCTCGCC
>JAAGKN010000920.1_pt1 | contig 54130 bp, 43 predicted proteins | sample 6206371 | NCBI WGS metagenome assembly JAAGKN01 (sample SAMN11533720, study PRJNA540317) | gut metagenome | isolation source: fecal pellets from male and female animal of same cohort | host: Peromyscus leucopus | place: USA:CA | collected 2017
TTCCAAAAACGGGCATCGCGACCTTTTCTGTCCTGGGGCTTCTCGGCGGAGGAGCGGCGAGTACCGTGGTGGGTGTCTCGAAGTTTAAAAAGGCGCATCCGGCAAAAAATCCCAACGGGCATGTCTGGTAAAAGCTCTGTTTGGTGCACCAAATTAGCGGGCATATATAAAGAGTTCGAGAGAAAGGATTTGAAATGGAAGAGAAAAAAGTTCGTTCTTTAGAGCTCTTTTATGACCCCGAATGCACGCATTGCCAGGCCGTGATTAAGTGGATTGAAAACCACGGAATTGAAAATATTGTCTATCACGACTTGTCCACAGAGCCCGCAGAAGGCGAGCGCCTTGTTGAGATTGGCGGTCAATATGCCTATCCCTGCCTCGTTGAAAATGGGCTTGCTATTTATGGCGATGAGGAAATTATCAAATTCCTCACAGCGTTGAAGGGTGAGAAAGAGCAGGATATCGCTCGGTAATTTCGTTTATTTGCGAACGAAGTTCGAACGCAGAAAAGCTGACTAACCGTCGCGTGATGATTAGCCAGCTTTGTATTGTTTTTGTATGTTGTGTGTTTTGCGCGCGTTAAAAATCTTTACAGGCGACGAATCAATTCCGAGACAAGCGCGTTTGCCTGTGCGACTTGATTGGGGTCGACATTTTCAGGAACGTTTTGGTCGGTGTGAGCCAACGCGGGGACTTGGCCGGCGTCAGTGCCCATCAACGTCACAGAACGAAAGTTGTTGCGCATAGCAAAGGTTGCCTCGGTGTCGGCCCAACCTCTCTTCTCTTGAAGAAGGGGCACATGAACGTCGCGAGAAATGCTCTTTAAGAAACGAAGCATGCGGCGGTCCGCCTTCTTTTTGGTTCCAAAACCTTCTTCCGTAAGCATCGTCAGTTCTCCTGCACCAACTGCATCGATGTTGATAACGCAAGCGCCGCGAAGTTCTTTCTTGTGGCTTTCGAAGAAGTCTTTTGCACCCGCGTGATCAAGATTGGAAGCACCTGTTGCAACAAACCAAATGTCATGGGCAACAAGATTGACGTAGTCCATGTCGAGGATGCTTTCTTCAAGCTCCGTCTGTTTCTCGGTACGTTCTTCTTCTGTAAGGCCTGCGCGCTCATTTTCCGAAAGTGTTGCACCACCCTTCCAGAAGCCGCGTCCTTCGCGCTTGCTGTTGTCAGGGAACGTGACATTGTCTTCGTGAAGAACCTCAAAGTTCTCTATTGTTTCTTGGGGCAGGGGCGCCGCTTCAGCTGAAGAAAATGGGTCGCCCAAAACCGCGCTGTCCTGCGGGGAGGTAGCCCCCGGAGCAACCGCGGGAGTTGCATGGGCTGTGGGGGTTTCGGGAGTTGCAGGGTTTGAAGGGGCGGCAGGCTCGGCCGGAGCAGCGGTTGGCGCGCTCGTCGTATCGAACTCGTCGTCGGGAAAGTCGGAGGGGTCAATCGCTCCGGTTGGCTGAATCTGAAAATCATCCGAGAGGGGGTCGACGGTTGCAACGGATGGATCAGGCAAATCGAAGAGCGCGGCGCGACGCGCAACATTGCGATTGTCAGTAAGGGGCTCAAAGCTTGACGTTCCCCACATCGGATCTTCGACTTCTTGCTCGGGTTTGGGAGCATCATGCAACTTTTCAGGAGGAAGAGCTGCGGTTTCGCTGGTTTTAGCCTCAAGCTTTCCCGCCTGCTTTTCTTCTTTCGCTTCTGCTTTCAGCTCTTTTTTCTCGAAAGCCTCAGCGTACGCCACATCATGCGCCTCATCTTTTTGCAGCCCCTTCTCGACTTTTTGAAGGGCGGCGGTCAGCTCCTTGTCCTGAGCAGCCGCTTGCTTTTGTTCATCTGTGGCAACTGCTGCCGCGATTTTTTCGGCATCGCCTTCAAGTTTCTCCGCAGCCTTTTCCTCGTGCTCAACCTCTTTGTCAATTTCGTGCGCAAGATTTTGCTCCACTTTTTGCTCGGTGTTCGCTTCGCCTGTAATGTCGGCGGCGACGCGCTTTGCGTCACGGCGCACGCGATAACTCTCACCATCGGCGGCCTTGTTCGCCTTACCCGTCAAGTTGCCGAGAAGCTCGAGCGGGTTGGGAAGGTTTGCGAAAAATGCCTTAACGGTGTCGAGCGGCGTTTGAGCAGTTTGTTCGCGGCGGCGAGCTCTGCGCTCTGCCGAAGTGGGGCCGGTAAAGACGTCAACCTCTTCATTAGCAATCTGCTCTGCTGGCGTCTGGCCAACGCCGATGGCCTCATCTACCCCAAGCGCATCAGCGGGTTTTGCTGCAGGCTCGGGCTCTGCCAGCTCTTCGACGTATTCAATCTCGCAATAGCTCGGGAGCATGCCAATCTTTTTCATGACCTCAGCGCCATGGCGAACCACGGGGTAGTTAATCTCTTCCGGAGCAGACTCTGGTTCAGTGGGTTTTTGCTCGTCGGGCGCTGGTGGAGCAACCGTTTCATTTGCAGCTGCGGCAGCAGTTGCAGCGGCGGCCGCGGCCTCGGCGGCAGATTCAGCTTCCGCTTCAGCCACTGCTTCTGCCGCTAATGCCTCTGCTTTTTGCGCTTCTTGATTGTCTGCTGCGACAGCAAATCTGGTTTCTTTTGCTTTCGCATCGATTTCGGCGACATCAAGGGCTGCGGTATCGGCAGCCGTTGCATCGACAGCACCTGCAGCCGCTGCGCCTTCGGCGCCGGGAGCGGAAACCCCAGAGGGCGTCTCGGCGTCAACAGCAATCTCTGCGGTCACCGCAGCATCTTGAGTAGGGACTTCTTGACCAGCGGCGTCCGATTCGGCAGCCCCCTCTTTCGCAGCACCTTCAGAGCCGGCCGCCTGAATCGCGGGGTTGGTTTTCTCGGCCGCCTCATCCTTAGGAAGCACCGTATTCGAAACGTCGACGAAACCCTCAAGTCCCAGCTCGCGCGCTTCTTCTGCTTCCTTAGCGGCAACTTCCAACAGGGTCGCACGGCGCTCTGCACGCTTCGCAGGATCTGAAACGCACACATCTTCGACGACGCCCAGGAGGGCCGCGACGCCAGCATTGTTGTCGTTTGCGGCGCCGGAAAGCGGCATAAATTTGGCAGCGACGTTGTTAAATCCCCAGATAAGAGCTGGCAGCGCGCAAATGATGGCGATGACCCAAAGGGTGCGCAAGAAGGGCTCGGGAAGCCCTACGAACAGTTGCACAATCGTGCAGCCGGTAGCGATGGCGGCTCCAAGCGGCGCAACGGAGAACAAAAGGGAGGAAAAACGCGCAATCGAGGGCTTGTAAAGAAGCTCCTCTTTGCCGGTGTCGTAGTGGGCCATAACCACGATGGGGCGAACGCCTCGGCCGGAGTGAGGGCCGTAGCCCTTGTGGTGACCAATGATATTTTGCGAGCGAGCCACCGGAAGCGTGCGCGCGAGAAAATCTTTTCCCAGATAGCGCAAGAGCGGGAAAACAAAGCTAAGAGCGGCCAAAATGATGCCGAAGAGCGCCCAGAACAGGCCACCGATGCCCGCAAATATGACGCCAACGAAAAAGATAAGGAACAAAATGCCGTAGACGAAGTTTATCTCGGAAGGAGCCGAGACGTCGTGCTTCTCGACCGACAAGCCTGCCTGCGAGCGCAGCACCGACTCAATCGCGACAGCGGCCTCCACCTCTTCTTGGCTGTTAGCTGGCGCAATCTCGATATGTTGGTTGAGGTACGCCAGGTACTCTTTGCTCATTGCCATGGAAAATCCTCCGGGTATTTGATGTGCAAAACTACTAATTTAACAAACGTACATTTGGTCAAAATTTAGCCAAGCAAAAGTATAGCGTTAATCCTGGGAAATTACAGAATTATTGGCCATCTTATTGAGCGGCGCCCTGTGGAGGATTTATTGATGACGTGTGGGCTGCTTTTTGGTTGTCTTGCGGGGATTTGTGAAGGTTCGAGAAAGAAATTTGCTCTCGTTACCTGCCGAGAAGGGCCTGCGGAAGGTGCTTTCGTTGCTTGATCGGCCGAGAAAGGCACCTGAGCTGCGACGTGCCTGCGTTGTTGCGCGGCGGCGTGTCGGCGTTTCGGCTCGTCGGCGTGTCGGCGCGCGCTAGCGCTCGTGCGATTTGCGCCAAAGTGCAATATAGTCGCCGATATTTTGCACCGAGATATCCGACTGCGTTTTGCTCGGCATCGATACGCGGAAGAACTGGCCGTATTGCTTGGAGAGGATGCGCTCATCGCACATGACAAGAATGCCGGTGTCGTTGGCGGAGCGAATGAGACGACCTGCCGCTTGTTTCACGGTTAACACCGCATCGGGCAAACAGTAGCGAAACCATGACCGTCTGTCCCGCGCTTCTCTCTCCTTTACCAGCGGTTCGTTAGGATTTGCGAAAGGCAGTTTGGGAATAACGACGCAGCGAAGCGTGTCTCCGCGCGCGTCAATCCCTTCCCAGAACGACTTGAGCGCAAAAAGCGACATCTTTTTGTTGTCCAAAAAGCGTTTCTGTACGCGCCAAGGACTTTCTCGTCGTGATTGTTGTTCAAGCTCAAGCCCTATTTCTTCCAGGCGTGGTGCGAGCTTTTCAAAAACCGCCTCCATGTCGCGGCGATTCGTAAAAAGCGTAAGCGTCGAGCCGTCCATCGCCTGATGGATGTTGAAAAGAACGTCGGCAAGTTTGCTGTGGTAGCCGCCGTCAGCGTGCGAAGGCATGTCGTTTGCGAATAAAACCGCCATCTGCTCGTCGAAATCGAAGGTGGAAGAGAGCTGGACGTTTCGGGCGGCCTCGCGCGACAGGGCCGTGAGCCCCACCTCCTCGTCGAAGTGCGCGAAATCGGCGCCCACCGCAATCGTTGCCGAGCAATACATCACGCTCAGTGTGTTTGGATAGAACTTTTCCGCAAACGCCGCGCCCACATCGATGGGTTGTGCTATCAGTTTCTCGTCGCCGCGCCGCCCCTTGCCCGTCCGCCCAAAAATCGAATAAACGTACGCGTCATTCGTGCCGTCCAAAATGAGCTCCAAGGCAAACGACTGCTCAAGCAGCACGCGCGTCGCGTCCGTAAGCATTGCATCGGGGTGCTCCAGCGTGTCGTTGGCAAGTTGTGCGGCCTCACCCAGCGTTTTTGTCGCCGTTTTCAGCAGGTCGAGAAAGACCAAGCCCTTCTCGAAAAGCTCTGTCCAGGCCGCTGTCTCACGTGTGTTCTGGCCAATCCAGAGGTTGATATCGGCGTACCCTCCGTTTTTTTGCCCGCCGAGAAAATCACCGACGACGTCGAAAAATTCCGTGGACGCAATCATGGCGCGTTCCAGCTCGTAAGTCGCCTTGGTGAGAAGGCCCATGACCGTTGTCGCGGCTTCTGAGCCTTTGAGCTGCACCATTAAGGCGTGGATGGCGCCGGTGCGAAGACCGCCCAAGTGCTCGAAAGCGCTTCGAACAGAGGGGGCCGAGACCTCGCGCGCCCACTGGCGCCTGGCCTCATCCGGAAACGAGTGCGCCTCATCTACGACCCAGTGCGCGATGGGCGGCAAGATGTTTCCGTCGGTTGCAATGTCGCGCAATAAAAGCGCGTGGTTTGTCGCCACAATATCTGCCGAGGCAGCGCGCCTGCGGGCGTCATGCAAAGGACAGCCTTCCAAAAAGTAGGGGCAATCTTTGCGCTGGCACTCTTCTGAGGTGGAAGAAACGAATGTTTTAGGAACGTTTCGCCAGCGAATTCCCAGGCTATCAAGGTCGCCTTCGGGCGCCTGGCAGGTGTTTGCCATGATGACGGCGAGAGCGTTGAGCTGGTCGACGGCAGCAATGTCGATGCTATTCTCGACAAATTCAAGGGGCAGCGTCCCCGAAAGCGCGCGCTCCACTTTGCGAAGACACGGATAGTGGTCGTAGCCCTTCAGGCTCGTAAAGCGCAATTTTTCCGTCTGGAAAAGCGGTTCGGTTTGGGCAAGCGCGTCGGCAAGCGCAGGCAATTCTTGGCCCATGAGCTGGTCTGTGAGAGCGATGGATTTCGTAGCCACCCCGCACGTCACATTGTTCTCGCGCGCATAGATTGCAAGGGGCAAGAGATACGCGATGGATTTTCCGACGCCCGTACCCGCCTCGACGGCGAGGTTCTCCTCGTTGTTGAGCGCGCGGACGACAGCCTTGGCCATCTTGATCTGCTCCGAGCGCGGTTCGTAGTCGCTATACATTTTTCCGACGGTGCCTTCAGCCGAGAAAGACTCTTCGATGTTGGTATCGGAAAGCTTTTTGAGCGCTTCTTCCTTTTCGCGCGCATCATCCCGGGGCGCCGCCGCTTTACTTTTCATAATCTTTGAGCGTGCGTCGCGCAGAGAAAAGGGTGTTTTAGCTGCAGTGTTTTGGGTCCCGGAGACTTCGGCGTGCAGATGCGCGAAAATGTAGCGATAGGGCCAAGTGACCTCGGGGTGCATGTGGGCAAGCGTCGAGAGGAAGCCAGGCTCAAAGTGAGAGAGCGCAACGAGCATTACGCGCCAGAGGCCCACGAGCGCCTCAACATCGTCCATCGCGCGATGGCTTACTGAGTCCAGCTGAAACGCCTCTGCCAAAACGGAGAGCGCGTGACTCTTCAGGCGCGGCAGCGCAATACGCGACAAGGCTAAAGAATCAATCCAGGTGTCCGACACCTTCGTGCCGCCAGGAACTTTTTCAATAAACGTGCGGTCGAAGGTGGCGTTGTGCGCGACAACGGGAGAGCCTGACGTGAACTCTGCAAGAGCCGAAACGGCCTCTTCTGCGCTGGGGGCGTCCCGTACGTCTTCGTTTGTGATGGAGGTAAGCTCGGTTATTTCTGCAGGTATTGCCTTTGGTGACTTCACGAACGTTTTGAACGTGTCAACAATTTCGCGGCCAGAGATGCGCGCGGCCGCAATCTCAATGAGCGCATCGTTTTTGAACGAGAGGCCCGTCGTTTCCGTGTCGAGAATAACAAGGTCTTCTTCGAGAAGCCCGAATGAGCGCGTCTTGGTCTCTTGCGCGAAGGCGCGATAGAGCTGCTTGATTTTCTCGGGCGTGCCCAAGGAAAAGAGATTTTCGAGTTTGTCGTTTGGCATGGTGTTTGGTTGATGGGTTGCACTTTCTCAGGCGAAATTATTTCGTTTCACACGCGGCTTGTTTCACGAAAAACGTACAGAGAGCTGGGAAATCAATGCCATCTCTTTTGGCCGAGTCCGGAAGGAGCGACGTCTCAGTCATCCCCGGAATCGTGTTCGTCTCCAACAAATAAGGAACGCCTTTTTTGTCCACAATGAAGTCCGAACGCGAGCAGCCCGAGCAACCCAGCGCCTCATGCGCGGTTACTGCCGCCTCTTGCGCGCGAAGGTAAACGTCTTTTTCAAGGCGCGCAGGGATGATGTGGTGAAGCTCGCTCGGCTCATATTTTGTGGTGAGGTCGTAGAACTCAGAGTCGGTGACAATTTCGATGATGGGAAGGGCGCGTGCCGTCGGCGTTGCCTGGTCGCCCTGGGTTGCCTGGGTTGCCTGAGGCCCTTCTGCCCCCTTCCCTTCGCCGCCTTTCCCCAAAACAGGAACGGAAATTTCTACGCCTTCAATTGCCTCTTCGACAAGCGCAACATCGCCTTTCGTAAGCGCAAGCTCGATGGCAGCTTTGAGTTGCGTGCCGCCCTGCTCTTTGTCGGAGGCGGCCACTTTGGTGATTCCGTAGGAAGAACCGTTATTCGCGGGCTTTACAAAAAGCGGCCACGTGAAGTCCGCAAGCGCCCGCGTGTCTGCGCTTTCAAGCAGACCTCCCAAAAAATCAAACTCTGCGCCGGGTTTCTCGGAAGCTTTTTTAACCGCTTCAAACTCATCGCGCGAAACAGAAACAGAGGCAGGAACATCAAGGTCAGCGGCCTTAAAAACAGCTTTTGCGCGCGCCTTGTCCGAGGCCAGCGCATTTGCCAGAACGCCAGAGAACGTGTAGGGAATGTGAAGAATTTCGAGAAGCCCTTGGATGCAACCGTCCTCGCCAAAAGGACCGTGCATCGCGATGAAGGCGACGTCGAAGGCGCCCTCGGTGAGCTGGGTGAGAAAGTGATTATCGGCAACGTCAAGCATGACGACGTTTCCAAAGCCCGCCTTCTTAAGCGCCTGGCAACAAGCGGTGGCCGAATCGTGCGAAATTTCTCGTTCGTCCGACCAGCCTCCCCAAAGGAGTGCAATCTTTTTTTGCAAAAGCGCCTGATCTGCCATGAAGCCTCCAGAAGTGTTCCGCGTGTTATTGCAAATTTAATAGCGGGTTTGCGCATTCGTGCGTTCGCAAATTTAATCGCCAAATTGTTAGGCTATAGTATCACGTTAGCAACAGAGTTGAGGGACGCGTGCGTCCAGGACGTCGATTGGTAAGATTGTGGTAAACCTGTCAAATGCCTCGGAAAGAACTCGCGCTTCAAAGCAGAACTCCCGGCTCACGCCTATCGAAACCGTTTCACAAGACGAGCTTCAAGAGGTATTGAAGGGCTGGGGAGAGCCGTCTTTTCGCGCAAAACAGATTTGGGATTGGGTCCACAAAAAGCACGCCTTCTCCTTTGACGAGATGACAAACGTTTCAAAAAGCCTCCGAGAAAAGCTTGCACAAAATTTCAACCTTTGCGCTCCTGTTGAGCGCGCAGTAGAAACTTCCGTTGACGACACGCACAAATATCTTCTTGAATATCCCGATGGCACGCGCGTGGAGTGTGTGGGCATGCCCTACGCGAAGCGCTATAGCGCTTGCCTTTCAACGCAGGCGGGGTGCGCGATGAAGTGTGCGTTTTGCGCAACGGGCAAAGGCGGCTTTAAGCGAAACCTCACCTCTCTTGAAATCACGCAACAGGCAGCCTTTATAGAGCGCGCAACAAACAAAGCGATAACCTCCGTTGTTCTTATGGGCCAAGGCGAGCCGTTTTTGAACTACGACAACACGCTATCTGCGATGCGAGAGCTTAACGATCCCGATTCGCTTGGCATTGGAGCGCGCCACATTACCGTCTCAACGGCCGGCATAATCCCTGGTATCGCGCGCTTTTCTCAAGAACCCGAGCAGTTTGGGTTGGCGGTGTCGCTGCACTCGGCTCTACAAGAAACGAGGAATGCGCTTATGCCCGGTGTCAAAAAATACACGCTTCCGCACCTCTTCGACGCGCTCCAACTCTACGTCGAGAAAACCAATCGGCGCGTCACGTATGAGTATTTGATAATTGCAGGCGTGAACGATACGGAAGCATCTCTCGATGCGTTAATTGATTTTTGCGCGGGCACACTTTGCCATGTTAACCTGATTGCGCTCAATCCCGTTTCTGACTCTCCTTTTGCGCCTTCTTCAAAAAGCAGAATGAATGAGTTTGTGCAAAAGCTCACGCACGCAGGAATTCAAACGACGATTCGCCATTCTAAAGGCAAAGATATTGATGCGGCCTGCGGGCAACTGTCGCAAGCAAAGTCTTAAAAAAGAGAGCGTTGTCTCTTAAAAAAATCTCCGAGAACGTCCTACAACGCCTCCTCGGAAAGCTCTTAAAATGCCTTGAAAAACGCTTTTGTCCCCTAGCCAATTTTTGAAAGAAGTCTTTTGAGCTCTTTGCTGTCAGCAAAGTGAATAGTGATGCTACCTGGGCCTTTGTCGCCTTTTTGCATAACACTCACGCGCGTGTCGAGAATATCAGAAAGCGCACTTTCTGCCGTTTTAGCTTCCTGCGTCTTCCTTCCCCGAGAAGAGCCTGACCCCGCTTTGGGCGTCACGTCGCTCTCGTCGTCGGGGGCAAGTCCTTTTTCTCCCCGCACCAAATCTTCTGCATCTCGCACAGAAAGCTTCTCCTCAATAATGAGGCGCGCAATACGGTTTTGCTCCCTTTTGCTCTCAAGCGTCAGAAGCGCACGGGCATGTCCGGAAGAAAGTTGGCCCTTCTCGAGAAATGCTTGAATCTCTTGCGGAAGATCCATAAGGCGCAATGCGTTTGCGATTGCAGAGCGCGACTTCGAAACGATCTCGGCAACTTGTGCTTGCGTCAGACCTTGTTGGTCCATAAGCGTTTTGTAGCCCAAGGCCTCCTCGAGCGGATTCAGATCTGCGCGCTGAAGGTTTTCTATAAGAGCAAGGGAGAAAATTTCATCGTCTGCCACTTCTTGCACAAGCGCGGGAACGCTCTTAAGGCCTGCGCGCCTTGAAGCTTGATAGCGCCTCTCACCTGCGACAATCTCATATCCTGTGCCCTTGGGACGGACAAGGAGCGGCTGCAGAACACCGTGCTGCTTGATCGAGCTGGTGAGCTCTTCCAAGTCCTCCTCGTCGAAGTGTTGGCGCGGCTGTCCTTTATGCGGAACGATGGCGGATACGGCAATCATCGTTGCATTCGTCTCGGCCGCCTCGTTAATGGTTTCTGAAACAAGAGCCGAAAGACCCTTTCCTAATTTTTTTCTAGCCACGATTCAATACCTCCCTGGCAAGTTTTCTATAAGCACGGGCCCCTTTGCTGTGAGGAGCGTAAACGGTAACAGGTTCTCCGTAAGAGGGCGCCTCGGCAAGTTTTACCTGACGAGGAATGAGAGTTTTAAAAACTTTGTTTCCAAAAAACTCACGCGTCTCGTTAGCAACCGAGCGCGACAAAGACGTTCTCGCATCGTACATGGTGAGCAAAACACCCTCAATCTGAAGGTCCGGATTGTTCGTCGCTTGCACCAGTTTTGTGGTCTCCAAAAGCTTTGCAACACCCTCTAAGGCGTAGTATTCACACTGCAAGGGAATCAGCTCTCCCGTGGCTGCTACCAGGGCATTTAGTGTAAGAAGGCCAAGTGATGGGGGGCAGTCAATAAGGACATAGTCGAAGTATTTAGCGACCGGTTTGAGCTTTCTTTTAAGAACGGTCTCCCGTTGCTTTTTGCGAACAAGCTCAATCTCTGCTCCGGCAAGTTGAAGCGTTGCAGGAACGATATAAACGTCAGGAATGTCTGTCGGCAGAATTGCCGCCTTGAACGCCTTGCGGCCCATGAGGCTTTTGTATATGTCAGCCTCTAGGTCGTTTTTGTCAATGCCGAAGCCGCTGGTGGTGTTTCCCTGTGGGTCAAGGTCAATAACGAGAACGGCTGCGCCTTCTTCAGCAAGTGCTGAGGCGAGGTTTATTGCCGTTGTTGACTTTCCCACGCCGCCCTTTTGGTTGATAACAGCCAGTATGTGGGTCTCGTTATCGGGCAAGAGTCTATTAATTAAAGAAAGATCCAAGATGCCTCCTGAGACTGATATATTGGGGGCACCCATTCTAGCGCAAATTAGGATGAAGAAAGAGTCGAGAGAGGTCTTTTTTGCGCCATCCCTGCTTTCCTCGGGAGTTTAATCTGGGGTTGGTAAGCTTTTTGATAGATGAATAATTCTCGATGACCCATTCTCTCAGGCAACTCAAATGTTTCACGTGAAACATGTTCCATGCCTGCTTTAGGAGCCGCTATCTTAGCTGCTTCTAGTTCTTCTGAGCGAGGGTGAGCTTTTGACGCGATTAAAAAACCGCCAGGCGAGAGAAGAGGCGAAGCATACTCAAGGAGGATCTCGAGAGGAGCGAGGGCGCGCGCCAGAGCCACGGAGAAGGCCCCCTGCTTTTCTCGTGCTTTATCCTCAATCCTTTTGCCTTCTGCCTTTATCTGTGGTGAAAGCCCTAGTTTTTCAAGCATTTCTTGTACGGCGGCCGCCTTCTTGGATACAGAATCAAGCAAAACCCCCGATTCTCCCGTGGCTATCCCAAAAGGGCCACCTGGAAAGCCCCCGCCGGTTCCCATGTCAACAAATCTGACTTTTTCTTCAAAGAGCCCTTCTTCTTGAAGACCCTGAAAACAATTTACAAAGAGCAGAGAATCTAAAAGGTGGAGATAAACCCCTTCTTGTATATCCGTGATGCACGTGAGATTCAAGTTCTCGTTCTTCTTATTCACAAGTTCAAGGTATTGAAGGAGAAGGTCTGCCTGCTGAGAGGCGAGGAAGATATCGTAGTTTGCAGCTGCGCGCTGCAAGGATTCCTTTAAGACATCCATATCTTTTCTTTTCTCTTTCTTTTGAAGGCTTTCTAACCGCTCTCTTGGGTCTCATACCGTTTTAGCGGGCCCTTTCGGCTCTTTTTGGCGTATTGAAGCGCCACCCTGACGCTCTTTTCCCCGTTTATGAATCCGCCAAAAACCCCCGAAACGGGAATTTTTGGCGGCGCTTGTTTCTATCATATTTTAAGCGAGAACTTACACTATTTGCACTCTTGCGTCTAAATGCGTTCTTTTGTGCGTGTACAGGCTATTCAGCACTTTCCTCGGTTCCGTCTTCTGCAACTTCTGTCTCGGAACCCCCATCTTGAGTCTCGAGCATGGAGAATGTTTCTACCGCACCCTCTTCTTCAGGGACATCTGGCGCCGGAACTGCAATTTCACCTTCCGCCTCAGAAGCTTCTTCGAAGCCTTTTGCGGGCTTTTTAAAGTTTATCACGACAAAACGGTAGGGGTCTTCACCTTTAGAATAGGTTTCAAGCTCATCGTCGTCCCTGAGCGCCACGTGAACCAAGCGGCGCTCGTAGGCGTTCATGGGCTTCAGGCTCACGGATTTACCGCGCTCCTTCGCGCGACGGGCGGCTTTTTGAGCAATGTCTGCAACGATGTTTTTGTGGCGGTCCCTATATCCTTCAATATCAACAACCACGGGATATCTAAAGCCAATATGCTTTGCCACGTAAGAGCTCACAACTTGCTGCAAAGAGGAGAGGGTGTGTCCGTGGCGCCCAATCAAAATAGCCAGATCCCCTCCGTTTATCTCGAGGATAAGCTCTCCGTCGTCGCCTTCATACTCGTCAATGATGGATTTCGTCTCTCCAAAGCACGCCAGAATTTGGCGGAGGTAGCTCACGGCAAGATTAGCAATCTTGTCGATGTCCTGCTCGGTAAGAGCCTCTCCTGCTTCGTGGCGGCTTCGCATATCGAGAAGATCTGCGGTTTGCTCGACGTTTACAACACCCGTAAAGCCGTCTTCAGAAAGTGTTTCTGTGGCATCTACCACAGCACTATCGTCTTCAGCGGTTTGCTCGACCGTCTCGCGAGAAACCTCATCAATGAACTGCTTTGTGGGGCTCTCGAGCGCGGGCTCGGCTTCTGTGGGCTGGCCATACTCAAGCCCTGCCGCTTCAGCAGTCTCTAGTTTTTCCTCTGCGGCCTCGGTGTTCTCCGAGGCCGCATCGGCAACCTCAACGGCGCTTGCGGCCGCCGCAGCCTCTTCGACTTCATTGTTATCCGTCAAAAACTCGTTTTCTTCCGTTGTCATCTTGATCTCTCCTTAATTGACAATGTCGCAAAAGACGCTTTGTGCGCCAAACTGCTTTACTTACCTTTTTTCGTAGGACGCTTTTTCTTCTCTTTTCTTACGACGTTTACCTCAATGGGTTTGTTCTTCATGCGCTCCTCTTCTTCGCGTTTAAATTTATCCATTAAGCGTTTTGTAATGAGTTGTTGCTGGGCCACGCCCCAGAGCGCAGAGGTGTTGTAGTAGAGCAAAACACCGGCAGGAACTCCCCAACCAAACCAGACCATGAGCAACGCCATACCGATTCCCATGACGAGGGTGGAGGATTGTTGCTGGCCGGGATTGGAGCGCGTATTAAGCCACATGGGCAGAAACGTTAGAACACCAAACGCCAGGTCAAACAGAATATAAACCCATGCAGCAGCAACTCCTCCTGCCTCAAACATCTGGGCAGCAGAGTCGCCTAGGTGCGGGAAAATTCCGTAGAAGCACGCGTTCGGGTCGATAGTAGAAACGCTTTTTAGAACGTTAAAGAGCGCAATAAAAACGGGCATCTGAATGATGACCGGAAGGCACCCTCCAAGAGGGTTGAAATTATTTTCAGAATAAATCTTTCTGAGCTCTTCTTGCTGTCTCTTTGGGTCGTCTTGGTAGAGCTTTTGAATCTCTTGGAGCCTCGGCTGCAAAATCTGCATCTTCGCCGTAGACTTTGTGGACTTGAAGGTAAGGGGGGTCAAAATAAGACGGATAATCACCGTCAAAATGATGATTGCCAAACCCCAATCGCCACAAAATCCCTCGATGGCTTTAAGAATTTGAGTAATAAAATCTACAAACATCTCCCACATGATTTATCCCATCAACCGTTTCTTTAAATTGCTTTCTTTAAAAATTGCTTTTTGAAACTACTTCTTTCAATTACTTTCCGTCGTTTAAAACTTTCTTAAAATTCTTTGTCTCCCCTTACCTGTGCCGGACTCCGTTATCTTTTTTTCTGCGCGACTTTTCTCGATCCAAACACAAACACCACTTCGGGCACAGGATCGTATCCGCCTTTATGGAAAGGATAACAACGCAAAATTCTTCTCACCGCCAAATATGATCCTGCAAGAGCTCCGTGCTTTTGGATGGCCTCGAGCGCATACTGCGAGCATGTGGGCTCATAAATACAGCAAGGCGGGAAAAGGGGAGAGATGAATTTTTGATAGAAGCGAATGGCGCCTGCAAAAAGTACAACAAGAGGATTGCGCGGCGCTCCCTTTTTGTCCCGGGCCTTCTTTTCGTCCCAAGAAAAGCTCGTGCAACTTGTATGACTAGTTTTTTCTGCCATGTCTTTTCTTGTCCGCGTGCTCTTTTAGGGCGCGCTCTATCTCTTCTCGAATGCTTGCCGGTTTTGCATGAATCGTTTTTGGCGTTGCAAAAAAGATAATGTCACAGGATTCTTGCATGCAAGAAGTGCCGCGCACTGCCTCGCGCAAGAGGCGCTTACAACGGTTCCTATACACCGCGTTGCCGAGCCTTTTTGCTGCAACGAAGGCGTATTGAGGTTCTCCTGCGTCTTTAGAAAAATACGAAATTGAGACGAGGGATCGCTTGATGCGCGTCCCCTTTTTGAAAGCCCTCTCGAATTCCCTTTTCTTTTTAAGGGAAAGCATTAGACCGTTAGGCGCTTACGTCCTTTTGCGCGACGACGGGCCAAAACTGCACGACCGCCTTTAGTGGCCATGCGGGAACGGAAGCCATGACATTTGGCTCTTTTGCGTTTGTTCGGTTGGTACGTTCTTTTCATTTTTTTCTCCTGCTATATAACCCACAGCAAAAGCTCTATCTCATCATTTTTATCGAGAAGAGCCTCCGCTGGACTACTCAATCAAATGAAGGACTGTAAATTGTAGGGGTTTTTCCGCATTTTGTCCAAACTTTTAACAAAGAAAACATCTCGCGAACCCTTTTAGAGCTCCTTTGACTTCCCTTGTAAGTTCCTCCCGTCCTTTTTCCTCTTCTCATTTCTTCCGAGAGAAACTTTCACACCGTTATCAATTTCTTTGGAGTTTTTGCTTTCTTGCAATTTTATTTCATTAGTTTTCAACAGCTTTTCTACAAATGTTAAAAACTTTCTTTCGAGAAACTTTTTTCTGTTTTTCTTACTTTTTTGTTCAAAAGTTTTGAAAAATGAAGTAAAGTAAGCTCCCCTTCGAAGAACCTTTCTTTTTTAAAAATGAGGAGTTTTTGTGGCAGAAATTGCAAACACAAACGAAAAGAGGCGCGCAAAAAGCGCCAGCGCGACAGGCCACACATCTTTGCAACCGGCCTGTTCTTGCCGTATCGCTTTATACGACGATCCAACCTCCTCACCTCAAGTTATCGAGGTATCGCCGCAGGAAACGAAGGTTTATCTCGACGAAGTAACGCAAAAAACGATATCGGCGCTTCGCGAATTCAATTCAGAAATCCCTTTCATGGTGGTGCGCGAGTGTGTTGAAAACCTTATCCACGCTCACTTTCAAACGCCCACCATCTCCATTTTGAACAAGGGAAAGATGATTCGTTTTTCCGATCAAGGCCCCGGTATCCAGAAAAAAGAGGAGGCGCTGGAGTTCGGCACGACCACAGCCACAGAAGAAATGAAGGCCTACATCCGAGGCGTGGGCTCTGGGCTTCCTATCGCATCTCAGTACATGCAAGACAAGGGCGGCTACCTCTCGATTGAAGACAATTTGAACGCCGGTTGCGTTATTACTTTGGGTTTTTCCGAGAAAACCCCCTCAGAGAACACGGAGGCCCCCACAAAAACACAGCAAACAACACATGACAACATCGAAGAAAGCATCCAACCGAAAACTTACCAAAACACCCAAAACGAATACGACACAAATTCTTACCAGCTTCACGAAAAAGAAAAACAAGCCATTCTTCTTTGTATGACGCGTGAAAAAATTGGACCCACCGACCTTGCCAACCTTTTTGGGCACTCTCTTTCAACCTGGACAAGGACCCTTCAATATCTAGTAGATGAGGGACTTCTTAAAAAACCCTCCCACCAGCAGAAATATTTCTTAACCACGCTTGGCAAGAAATATGCAATCCACTATATATAGTAGGGTTAAAAAATCATTTTGTTGAAAACTCGACGAAGTTTTCCACATTTTTACGAATTTCTTTTGAAGTTTTCAACATTCTTTCAGAAATCTCACCAACCTTTTTATTTTTTGTGTGTACAATGAATCCCCCTTTTAGAGGTTATAAACACTCTTCGATCGAATTTCTGCCTCTAAATCCAAATTAAATTGAATTACTTACCACGCTTTTTGGGGGATGTTAGATGACGGTACCTGCAACTTCAGAAGAGATGCTTCTTTGGGAAGATGCCTTTAATATCTTGAGTTCTCAAGATCTATCCGAGCAGCTTCTTAGCATGCTTAAAGCCTGTAATCCACAGGAAATTTCTGAGAATACCCTGGTAGTTGAGGCTCCTTCTGGTTTTGCGCAACATATTATTGAAGGAGAGGCTGAAATAATTGAGGGTGCTCTCTCAAAGGCCGCATTTCAACCTCTTCACTTAGAAGTTATTTACAAACCCCGCCAAGAAAAAGAAGTAAAAGAAACTCAAAACGACCAAATAAAAAATACAACTCAGCCCTCGCAAAAAACTAGCTCCATACAAAAAAAGGAAACACAAAATACAAATCAGGCAAAAGCAGAGAAGAAAAAGGGAGTGGAAAAAACAAAAACTTCCATTTCTTTTCAAGAACTCTCTTCTCTTCCTTCTTTAAATAAGAAAAACTCAGCACAAAGCTCCTCACAAAAAACTACGCAAGTAAAAAGGGTTAAAAATCCTCTCGTTGAAGAGGTTTCCGAATACGACGCTCTTCTCACTTTTGACACGTTCGTAGAGGCTGACGAGAATCGTTTTGCCCTCCAAGCTGCAAAGCAAGTTGCAAACGGCATTTCTCAGCAATTCAATCCGCTGTTTATTCATGGATCTTCAGGGCTTGGAAAAACACATCTTTTGCGAGCAATTCAAAACTACATTGGCACTAACGACTCGGAACGCCAATGCTTATATCGTATTGCTAGTGATTTTATTTCCGACTACACAAACGCTATGAAGGAAAATAAAAAGCGCGACGACAATGTAGTCGGAGAAAACCTCAAACAGAATTATCACAACATCGATGTTTTGATTTTAGATGATATTCAAAATATTAGAAAAGCCCAGCATACAATGGATTTTTTCTTTGAGACGTTTGAATATCTCGTCAGTCAAGGAAAGCAAATTGTCCTCGCTGCAGATGAGCCACCTTCAAACCTTGGTATGCCAGAGCGTATTGAATCGCGCATAGGTTCGGGGTTGTCCGTCTCAATTGAAACACCAACGCTTGAATTTAAGCGCGTCCTTGTGACTACTTTCTACGATCGTTTTAAAAAGGAAGGTGCCACAGGAACGCTCACAGAAGATGATTTAATCTACATTGCCGAGCAATCCGGTGGAAATATTCGCATGATTCGCGCATTCGTTCAAGAGTGCCTTTTTAAAGCATCGCAATACGAAGCACTCGGAGAAGAGATTACCCAAACCGACATTGCAAAGTGTGCAAGTGAGCGCTGGCAAAAAGAAGGCCGCATCATCACAATTGATGACGTGCAAAAATTCATTCAAAAACAATTCAATATTTCTCGAGCTGACCTTATCGGCTCAAAAAGAAATGCGGAGCTTAAGCTTCCTCGCCACATTGCGATATGGTTATCTCGAGAAGTTACTGACCAAACGTTAGAAGAAATCGGAAAACACTTTGGTGGAAGAAGCCATGCAACCATTAAGCACTCGATTGCTTGGATAGAAGAGACCTCGGAAAATGATCGCGTTTTATACGATCGCTTGCAATATTTAAGAGAACGCATCGGCGGATAAAAGCTTCATAGATAGAATTCGCAGATAGAAAATTAAAAAGAAAGTAGCCACAGATAAAACAAGGGAAAACGCGGAATAAAAGATTTTTGAACAAGTTGTTTAAAAGGGTGTTAATTTATTGTTGGAAAGGTTGTAAGTTAGTAAAAGGAAGAAAGAAGAATATTGGCAATGTTAAAAACATCATCGGTTTTCAACAAGTTTTGACAAGTAACTTTCTTTGTTTATGCGGAGTATGAGAAGTTATAAACAATTCAACATGCTCTACTACTATAACTAGCTTATATATTATTTAAGGAGTAGTAATGAAATTAAACGTAAGCCAATCTTCGTTGCTGAAAGCCCTCTCTATTGTTAGTAAAGGAGCAGGACTTTCTTCTACTATCCCTGTTTTAAATAGCGTAAAAATAACGGCTCAAGGGGCAGATCTTGAATTTCAAACAACAGATTTAAATGTCGCGATAAAACACGTCGTGCCCGCAAACATCGAGGAAGAAGGCAGCGTTCTTGTCAGCCTTAAAACCCTGCAAGCAATTACAAAAACGCTTCCAGATGCCTCAGTTACTCTCGAGACAAACGAAAACGGCGTAATTCTCGCTTGTGCGCAATCAGTCTTTTCTCTACTCACTTTAAACGTTGATGAATTCCCGGCGTTTCCAGAGTATGAGATTGAAAATTCCGTTTCGCTCTCAGCAGATCTTCTTAATAAAATGGTTGAGCGCACTTACAAAATCACCTCTAAAGATGTCGCGCGCCCTATCTTAAACGGCATTCTCTTTACCGTGGATAACAACACCGTGCGCCTCGTTGCGGTGGATTCGCACCGTTTGGCAGTTTGCGACACGAATGTTGAAACATCATCTCTGACCCAAGAATTTTCACTCGTTGTTCCCGGCCAAGCTTTCCATGATGTTTTATCTATCGCACAAACAACCGATAACGTCACCCTCGGCGCCACCGATTCGCAAATCGTCTTTTCCTTCGCAAATACCGTCTTTATTTCAAGAAAAATTGAAGGAAACTTTCCTAATTACAAACAACTTCTTCCGCAAACCTCTAAAACATCTCTTGATTTTCCCCTCGAAGAATTTTCAGAAGCGCTGCGCCGCGTGAGTTCGATTGTTTCTCAAAATCCCTCTGTGCGTTTTGAGGTTAATACAGAAGGAAATCTCGTCACGCTCTCTACCGCGGATAAAGAGGCAGGAAAAGCCACGGAAAAAATTTCAATTAACATCTCTGGCGACTCCGTTACCATTGCGCTTAATAACCACTACGTCACTGATGGCATTGCGCCGCTTCTCTCTGAAAAAGAAGAAAAAATCACTCTTGAGCTGCAAGATTCCACACAACCTGCCATCTTCAAGTCGTTTGGAAAGATTAACTACCTTTATCTTTTGATGCCTATTAGGATTTAGTATGGGTTTGAAAATTGAAACCCTCTCCCTCAAAAATTGGCGTAATATCGAAGATAAGTTAATTCACTTCAATAAAAATCTCACTGTTTTGCTGGGGTCTAACGCCTCAGGAAAAACCAACACGCTCGAAGCTATTCAACTTCTTTCGTCTGGCGCGACGTTTTCCCATACGCACACAAATCACCTGCTTCAAAAAGGCAAGCGCGAAGGAAAAATCGAGGCCACCTACACCGGAGACAAAAGAAAAATAACGCTTGCATGCTTACTTACAGAAGAGGGGAAAAGCGGCAAAAAACAGTTTTTTAAAAACGGCAAAAAAAAAGCGCAAAACCACCTTCAAGGCACGCTTCCCACTATTTTGTTCACCCCCGACCACTTAAGTCTCATTAAAGACTCGGCGCACGTTCGCCGAGACGAGCTTAACCATTTCTGCTCACAAGTTTCACCGCAATACCATGAGGTTTTAAAAACATACAACCGCGCTCTAGAACAGCGCAATAAACTCTTAAAAGACCCCACTCTTGAGAAAACCATGTTAAGCGTTTGGGATGAGGCGCTCTCACTAGGTGGTGCGACGCTTTTTCAAGCCCGCGCTCAAATCATCGCGCACCTCATGCCTTATATCGAAAAGGCTTACCATGCATTTTCGCCGGCAGAAAAGCTTTCCATTCTCTACAAACCCGCTCTTCCAAACACCGGTATTTTTTCCGAGAAAACCAACAAAAAAGAAATTCGAGAACTCTTTTTGGCCGCTTTGCAAAATTCGTTTCCCGAAGATCTCCGCAACGGATTTACCACCTTCGGTCCCCAAAAAGACGACGTTGTGTTTATGTTGAATGACAAGGAGGCCCGCGCGTTTGCCTCACAAGGACAACAACGATCGCTTGTTCTTGCCTGGAAGCTCGCGCTTGTCCAATATACAGAGGATTTTTTCCAACAGATTCCCCTTCTTCTTTTAGATGATGTGATGAGTGAGCTTGATGAAGAGCGACGCGAGGCAATGACGATGTTTTTGCGAAAGGATATTCAAACGGTTATAACCACAACGCACTTAGGCTATTTTTCTAAAAAGACGCTCGAGGAAGCCGATATAATTTCTTATCCCTAACAAACAAAAACAAACGAGAAAAGCAAATATCAATGGAGCTGCGTGATAAAAAAGAAATGAGTATTAAGGAATTGGTGGAGCGCCAAACCGATGCTCTTGGCACCCTTCAATCAAAAAAGCTGAAAGGGCAAAAAAGCGCAGGTTTTGTTTGGAATCAAATCTGCGGAGAAATAGGCAGAAAACACACAATGGGTCTCTTTTTAGAAGAGTCCAAACAAAAGACGGGACAAACTACACCCGCCTCTAAAGAAAACAACCTTCCCATCCTTCACGTCTATCTTGACTCTCACGCCCTCATTCAAGATTTCTCAACTGACTTGCCCGTTTACCAAGCAAAAATGGCACAAGCCGGTCTCCCTGTTAAAAAGATTGTTTTTCAACTTTCAAAAAAAGCAGGACAAACAAGTCGTGTAAATGTAGAGGAACATCAGTTGTCTGCGACAAATACAAGATCTAACACTCAACCAATAAACCCTCAAGAGGAAAAAATTCCGTTGAGCGAGCTCCCTCAACTCACCCCAGAAGACGCAAAAAAAATCCAGAAAACAATCAAGCACTTGCCACCAGAACTTCAAAAGACAGCAGTGTCTGCCATGTCCTCATCGATGCGGCGAGAAAATTATCGCAAAAACCAAAAAAATCCCGCCTAAACTCGCCACAAAAAAATACCCGGCACATCTGCGAAAAGAAAAAGACGCCCACCAAGGGCGCCTTAAAAATCACGAAACAAAAGCGCGCATGACACGCGCCGCAAAACTAACCCAAGTCAATCTTTTTCTTAAAAACGCGCGTAGCGATTAGGTAGTAGACGATTCCGGCCACAATCCAAATCCACCCAAGAAGCGCAACGCGAAAATCAATAGAGAAGAAAATCGCTCCCGTTACAAGCGCCCCGCATAACGGCAAAACTAGAGAGCGCACCAACGAAAGCTTCTCTTTCTTCTTAAAGAAGCAGTACCAAAGAACGGCAATGTTTAACAGACAGTAGGTTGCAAGAGCTCCAAAGTTAGAAAGTTTCGCAACTTCGGTCATACCAAATTGGATAAGCAAGAAAAGCATGGCAAGAGAAAGAACGTTGACGAAAATCGTGGCCGAGGTCGGCACATTCGTTTTAGGATTCACCTTTCCAAGAATCTTTGGCAGCGCGCCGGAGTGCGACATGACAGAAATCACACGTGCGATAGAAACGGTACCGGCAAGGCTCGTAAAGACACCCAAAGCAAGTGCGTTAGCAACCGCGCAAACCACGCCGTACCAGCCCCAACCAATACGATTAGCAAGCTCATAAAAGCCCGTGTCGGGATGCTGACTCATCAGTTCGTGCTGGCTCAGGGCACCATCGGCGGCCCCTTTGCAATCGATGCAGCTAGAGATATAGCAAAGCCCCACAAACATAATTCCTAAAATAACCACGATGATAAGCATCGCTTTAGCTGGGCCTTTTTTAGGATTGAGCGCCTCTTCTGTAAGCGTTGCGACGCAACCAAACCCCACAAAACTCATCGCGCAAAGGCTGACGCCATTCATCATTCCGCTGAAATTAAACGCCGCGGGATTTAAAAAATTCGAGAACGAAAAATCAGACGTCTCGGGATGCTGCACAATGTAGGCAATACCAAGCACGATAAAGCCTGCAAACACAACAAGCTCGCCGACAAGCGCCACAAGGTCGATACGCACAATATTTTTAATGGAGCGCATAGAAACGATCGCCACAAAAGCAAGGAAAAGCAAGCACCATGCCCAAACAGGCACCGCACTCACGAATTGGTTGAGCGCCTGCCCGGCTTGAATAAACATCAAATCAGGCGTAATGAGGTATTGCATAAGCATGAGCCAGCCCGCGACAAAACCAACCGCAGGAGCAATCGCTCGACTGCAATACGTATAGATTGAACCCGAGCTCGGGAAGAGCGGAATCATCATCGCAAACGAAAAGACGGTGAAGAACATGCTGATAAATCCCAATAAATAGGGAAGGGCTGGCATGCCTCCGCTCGCGTTATAAACGGACGCGTAGATAGCGAACGGCGCAATAGGCACCATCTGGATAAGTCCATAGGTGACCATATTGCGGACGCTCAGTTTGTGAGCCGCAGCCGTTGCTGTATTTTTAACGGGCGCCTTTGTTTTTTCGTTTGCCATCGTAGATCCGCCTTTTATTTCGCATCGTTAGAGGTGGTCTCATTCGATTTTTTTTCAGATTTCCGAGAAGTGTTTTCTGCGGAAGCTACCTCTTTTGTTTGGGCGCCTCCTTCAGTGGACCCAGTTTCCTCTTTCGCTGTGCCTTTCGAGTCCTCGGCAACGGCCTTAGTCGCATCAACTGCAGGAGTTGCAGGAGCTGTTGCAGTAGGCGCAAGTTTTGCAGGCTCGGGGTCGTCAGCACTAAGCTTTTTCGCTCCTTCAGTTACTTCAGGGGTGAGCTTAATTTGTTCATTCGGGTTCCAAAGCTTCTTAATAGGCAGACCCATGGGGTTCTGTCCTTCAGAAAGAAGAGAAGTCGGAACGTTAGAGGTAACTTTTTCAGGCTTTTTAAGGCCTTCAATCTGCCAAGTGAAGGGAGCAAATTGGTTTTGAGGATCTGCCCAATTGCGCTTCTTTGACAAGCGATAAAGCACGAAGCAGATGATGAGTACGGCTGCAATGATGCCAAGGATTGTTCCTACATATATGAAAGGACTTCCGATGTCGTCAGATTCAATTTGTGCAGGCGGAATAATAGCAAGAGCAATACCGAACACACAGGCCGCCAGACCGACGCCGGCAACAAGGTAAGCACCCAAAGTGCCACCAGGAACCTTAAAGCCACGAGGACGGTTCGGTTGGTCGTGGCGCAATTTCAAGAACGACACGAACATCAAGACGTAATAGAGCATGTAGAGAATCGTGATGGATTGCGTAATCAAAATGACGAAACCTTGAATGTTAGGAATGAGGAAGAACAAGAAGGCAACGGCAGTCATGAAAGCCATTTGCAAATACATAAGCTTGGAAGGCATACCGTGCTTGTTGTTTGACTGGAGCTGCGGAGGCAGAAAACCAGAGCGCCCTGCTTGTCCCAACATATAAGAAGGACCTGCCATGTTGGTTACGAGCGAGGCGATGGAAGCACCAAGGCCAGCCCACGCAAAGAGCACGTAGACCCAACCAATACCGATGGTTTCACCCAAAATCTTATAAGTCTGGAAAAGTCCGTAAACAAGGTTCATTTGCGATTCAGGAGTAACGATAGCGATTACCAAAGTACCTGCGATAAAGATGAAAAGAGTAAGAACCATGCAGATAAAAATCGATTTCGTAAACTCTTTTTGCGGGTTTTTCAACTGCTTAATATGTGCCGCATTCATATCGATTCCGGCAAAACTAAAGAAGACACCGGCGGCCAAAGACAGAGTTGCCAAATTAAATCCATTTGAAAAAGGATTGAAGGTTTCCGGAGTCACCGTGACATTTGATTGATGTCCTGTTGCAAGATAGACAATGCACATAATTACCATAAAAGCGAGTGGGATAAAGGTACCAATCAAAACACCATATTTTGTAAGGCGGGCAAACGCCTCGACGCCTTTCGTAGAAATCCAGGTAAGAAGCCAATAAAACGCAAGCCAACCAATCATGAAGATAATCTGAAGCGTTCCATGATCGCCGGTGTTTACAAAGTTCTTTGCCCATTCCCAATCAGGTGTATAGAAGCCCATGGTGGTCGATGCCGTTGCGACACCAGAACCAAAGTTAATAGAGGTTTGAAACCAAAGGACCAGCAAGCACGCAAAAGCCAAACCTGGGCCCAACGCCTCACCGACCCACCTAAAAATACCGCCTCGCTGAGACCAGCCGCTGGCAAGTTCTGCTGCCACCAGACCGGTTGGCAGGAAGAAGACGATAGCGCCGATAATAAAGAGGGTGATGGAAGAGAGGCCGTAGTAGGCTTGCTGAACATCGTTGGCAACAGAGCCAATGATGGTGACATTCATCATGACGAGCGCCATGAGGGTAATGTAGCCGGTTGACTTCGAACTTGAAACCGGTGCTTTTGTCACTGCGTCGGCATGCCCCTTCGCTTTCTTTAAATGTGATGGATTAAACATAGAGAGTTCCCCTCTTCCTTTTTTGCTAGCTCGTATTACTCGTTAGCTTTTTCTCTTTTTTTGTTAGTTTTTCCTTTTGCTAGCTTCTTGCTCTTATCGAGCTCTCTGCCTTAACTAGCCCTCAACGGGGTTGAAGATGTTCCAGTAAGGCAAGATAACGGGCTCTTTGTCCAAGCCGCCGCGATACTTGTCGGAAATAAGACCTTTTCTGACCGCAACCTCAAACATGTATTGATCAAACCAAGCATCTTCCATGACGAAGTAGCCGCCGTGTCCAACAGGCTTACCGTGCGCTTCTGCACCCCAGCTGTTCTCAACTTTCCAGCGGACAGGTTTTCCGTCCTCGTCAAGGTCAACACCTGCAAGCGTCATAGCGTGGGTCGGGCCACTGATGCGCGTGACGTAGCGCTCTTCTTTTGTAAGATCCAAATCAATGTCGAACATCTTGTTGTAGTCGTAAAGATCAAGAGACAAGATGCCTTTTTGGAAGTCAGAGAGTTGCGTGACATCGCAACCGAACCAAACAGGCTCGCCTTGTTTAAGCTGCTCGATAGCGACGCGCTTAAGCTCTTCCATAGGAACGTTTAGATAGCGGTTAGGTTGTCCGGCGATAATCTCGTTAGAATCTTGAACACCAAACGAGCTGCCATAAGGAACCATCTTTTCAGGAATATTGCAAACACCTACGTAATCCTCAAGGTTAATAGAGACGTATTTCTTGGTGAATTCCTGTGGGGTCAGAGCAAAGTCAGCATGGTATTTGCCATCTTTGTCGCGATACTCAAAGTCAAACGTCTGAGGAGGCTCACCCACCGCAACAGACAGCACACGATAGACTTCCGTGAGCATTTCTTTCTGGCGAGCTTCAAGTTTCTCTCTCGACGCGTCATCATGGACAAGCGAGCGCAGCTCCAGCGCGTCCTTGCGCAAAAGCTTCGTCAAAATGTCGTTTAACTTGGCCGTATTATTGGTGCAATACGTCTCGGGCATAGCACTATGTGGCACCACGCCGTACTTTTTAACCAAATCAATCATCATGGGGAAGTCGCCGCCGTCTTGCATGGCGTTATTGAGAAGCCAGATAACCTCGGCATCTTGCAACTCGGCGTTGGCCGTCTGAATAATGCGAGACAAGAACCAGTTCGCGCGCTCCAGCTTGTTATAAAAAGCGTTGTAAGCCTGAGCCAGCTCGAAACTTCCCTTGGGCAACTTCAAATTCTTTTCAATGTGCCAGCGAAGCGTGTTCAGCGTTGCAAACATCCAACAACGTCCACTTTGTTGCTGGTTTGCAGGCGCCTCAGAATCGACGTCAATCGCAAAATGGAATTGGTCGATGGTGTAAAGAGAAGTATCCTCTGCCGCCGTGGCAATGCCAACATTTTGAACCGCACGCGAGATAACCTGCTGCGTCTCCTTGTCTTTATAGTCTTTTTTCATTTCCTCTAAATCTTTTTCGTGAATGTCCATTTCACTCAACTCCTTTTTGCGAGACTCCTACGCCTGCGTTTGCTTGTTATTGGTTCTTGTCAAACTTTCTGGTTGAATCGTCCGAGCAGCCCTTTAGACTGCAACTTTTCCTCAACCTTCTTTAGTATGCTCAAAATCCGCGCAGCTTATACAGTTGTTCGTTTTCTTATGCCTCGCTAGCCTAAAATCCACGGCTGGCTTGGGCGCGACTTGGTGTAGCCCTTTTGCCAAGCCCAAAGCGGGTGTTCTTCGAAGAACGCATCGGCGTCGAACTCGGCGCCATCCGCGCGCCCAATGCGGTGCCAGAAGCGCAGGTTCTTAATGTCTTCTGTGTCAGCGCATTTGCCATCGCACGATCCCGCCGGATAAAAAGGCACGTTCCACACAGCCTTGGGATCGTCGGCAAAATACTGCGGGTCCACGTCGTAGTGCGAGCAAATGCAGCGGCTTGACGGATTTTCGTAACCCAAATAAACGTCGTAGGTGTCTTCGAGCATCCGCTGTCCAATCTCGCGCGTAATCTGCCCGTTGTATTTGTTAAGAAGTTCCATCCAACGTTGGCGACGAGCGCCGGTTTGCTGACGCGGATCGTTGAAGCCGTTGTCGATGCATTCAAGATTGCGGATGCGAGGATCAAAAACAGCGTTGCAGCCGAAGAAGTATCCATCCCTGGTGCGCTCAAGGTTCTGGTATTTGAGACCTTGCTCAAAGCGCGCAACCTCGCCGGTATTGGTATCGGTAATGAGCCATGCGTTGGCGTAACCGCCGTTATTTCCATCTTGCATAATCTCGACGAACGAATCGATGTCCTCAGCGTATTGCACAGCACGGCGCGCACGCACGTACTCAGGCACACCGCTGTTGTCGTAGCCCATAAAACCTGCAAGCGTCGTCTCGGTCACAGCGAGGCCAGCGTCGGTGACGTTATAGTCAGTCATTGAGCTGATGCATCCTGGCATCGTCTGCATCACGATACGATGCCCCTTATCAGGGGTGATGTCGTTGTAGATATTGAAATACTGGCCGCTCCAAAACTCGTCGAAGGACTCGTGGCCAATCACAGGCTTGCCGTCTTTCGTGGCAGAGCCCGTTGCTACAAACGCCGAGCAGTGCGAGCTTTTATGCGTCGGCACGCGCTCCGGAGCGTTGTCGTAGTTCTGGACGTTCAGTGGCCACCAGTAGCCACTTATCTCCATCCAATCGTTCCAGCCAAGAACGTCATCGAAGCTAAGAGGATACCCCGCCGCGGTCGAGCCGTCAGCAATGCCCTGAATCTCTTGCGTATATTCCTCGCCCAGTTTGTCTTTGTGAAGTTTGACCGCCTGCTCCACAAAGTAGGTGTATTCGACGCCAAAACTCTGCATTGTCATATAGGTGTAGACGCGAATAGCGTCGGCTAGTTCTTCGGCAACGTGATAGCCGTGTTGAAAGCCAACCTCGTAGGGACTGCCTTTGCAGGTGAGGTGAAGCCAACCCGCTTCCTCCTTACAAGAACTCTGGCTAAGAATTCCCTCTTGTTCTACTGTCAGCTTCACGTTTTGCGCCTGTTTCTGTTGGCAGCCTTGTTGTTTATCCATAATGCGCGCTCCCTTTTCCTTCTCAGTTTCTCCTGCAATGCAGCAGGTATATGTGTTTCCGCTCTGGTTTGTACCCAGAAGCACTTCCTGTATTGCAGAAGAATTGTGAAGATGCGTGCACAAAGATGCATAAAGACGAAGTCAATAAGAAAAAAATTCCAATGAAACCGCAATATTTTAGGGCAGCAAACCGATACCAAACAATCGATGGCATAGCCTCTCTTTTCCGAGAAAATACCAGAACACAGGGGCTATGACGATTAATGAAAAAGCGCACCTGTACTATACTTATAAGATACTTATAAGTTGCGAAATGCTCTGTCACCTGCGCCTCTTTCGCCCGGACGGTCTTGTTCGCGTACAGGAAGGTGCAGCGCAAAAGAGCAGACTTTTAAAGTATGGCTAAATCAACCGGTGCCGTCTTCGTCCCCAAGGCAAAAACGAGAATAAAGACTACCTTATTGCGCCTGGCAATATCGTTCTTCCCTTTGTCATGTTGGCGCTTTGTTTGATTGCGGGCTCGGCGGGCGACTTTGCACTCTCGACTTCCGTTTACAATCCCGCCAATCTGTATGCACAGTTCATCGCGACGCTTGGCATGTTTCCTTTCCCGCTGGCTTTCTCGGCCGCAGGCGTTTTGTTTTTCTGCGCGTGCGACAGAAAGCGCGTCCCTTCCTTCGTCTTTTATCTCTGCTTTGGAATCGCTCTCAATGCTGCTACCCTCTTGGTGATGGGCTCGGAGTTCTGGTCGAACCTGGGCGTGTTCATGCAGCAAGGACAAGAAGTTCCGCTTTATGCGACGGGCCCTGTTTTCTTCGCTTGCATATCTGCGCTGCCTATTTGTATTTTCGATTTGTGGCTTTTCCGCATCTGTGAAGACGTCGAGAAAAAAACGTATCCTTCGTGTCCCTTGGTTTGTCTACTTTGCCGTCACCGTTTTTCTTATCGGAATCTATCTCTTCTTTAAAAACGAGCTTCCCGAGAAAAACTTGAAGTAGGTTTGAATTAGGTTAAGATTAAAAGACGTTCATTACTGACACCGCTGTTGACCTCAATCACATTGAAAGCGTTAGCGAAAATATTGCTGGTTGAGCAAAGCTAGCCCAAGATGGAAAAAGCAAAAACGAAAAAGATAAAGCCAAGTGTAGCGCGCACGCGCAGAGCTTCTTCAAAAGGCGCTGTGGGCAAAGCGACTTCCCAGACGTCGGCCACAGGCAAGCAAAAGATTGCTGTCTTCGATTTCGACGGCACGCTCGTCAATGGCCAGTCCGGCACGGAGTTTGCTAAGTTTCTCTTTTTCCATCACTATATTGGTCTCTGGACTGTCAGTCGCATCATTTGGTGGGGTCTTCGCTACACCCTCCATTTGCCTCACGACCAAGATGCGGTGCGCAAGATTTTTATCAAAGGCATCTCCAAGCGCTATTCAAAAAAGCAAGTGAAAGAAATGATGCGCGAGTTTCATGACGAGCGTCTCGTGAAGCGCTATCGCTCTGCTGCCTTTCGCCAGATCCAGCAAATGAAGGACGCGGGTTGCGTTTGTCTTCTCGCGAGTGCAACGTTTGATGGTGTGGCAGAAGTCGCCGCCGAGTACGCCGGTCTTGACGGGTTCGTTTCGACGACACTTGCTGAAGATGAGTGCGGCCACTACACCGGCCAGGTGGCGGGAGAGGTTGCCGAAGGCCCCGCAAAATTAAAGGCCATTCAAAAATGGTGCGATGAGCATTTTGGGAACGGCAATTGGGCTATTGATTACGCCTTTGGCGATCACCATTCCGACCGAGAAGTGCTTGAAGCGGCTCTCCATCCCGTGGCAGTCAATCCCGGTTCCGTCCTGAAGTCGAGCGCGAAAAAGCGCGGCTGGCCTATCGTGGAGTGGCGCTAAGGTGGCAGACAGTTCTTCCTCGCAACTCTGTCCGTCGCCTTCCGCAAACATCCTCTCAACCTTTAAAAAGAAAGTTTGGAGGGAAGGGGCGTCTCTTTATCGCGATTTTCCCTGGCGCCGCACGACCGACCCCTATCGCGTTTTTCTTTCCGAAGTCATGCTTCAACAAACACAAGTCCAGCGCGTGCAAAAGTATTGGGACACGTGGCTTAATCGCTTTCCTGTCGTTGACGCTCTCGCAGAAGCACCGTTGTCGGAGGTCCTTTTCGCTTGGCAAGGCATGGGCTACAACCGCCGCGCCATCGCCCTTCAAAAAGCTGTCCAACAAATCATGCGCGAATACAACGGAACCTTTCCTCAAACCGTTGAGGAGCTCGTGAAGCTCCCCGGCGTGGGGCCTGCAACCGCCGCCGGGCTTCTCGCCTTCGCCTTCAACAAGCCGTCCGTCTATCTTGAGACGAACGTGCGCGCCGTTTTCATCCACGAGCTTTTTCCGGGAGCCGTCAACATTCCCGACAAGGAACTCGTCCCTCTCATCGAGAAAACCTGCCCGGGCTTTGAATCAGCCAATCAACCTTATTCGGAGAAGGACGGACCGCGCGCCTGGTACTACGCGCTTCTTGATTATGGCGCGTATTTGAAAAAGAACTTCCCCAATCCGTCGCGGCGCTCGAAGATGAACGTGAAGCAGTCAACGTTTGAGGGGTCAAGAAGACAGAAGCGCGCAGAGCTCATTCGGCTCCTTTTAGAGGACAAAGAGTTTGCGTCTGTAGAAGGTGGACTGATGACGGACAATTCTGCGGAAGGTGGACTGACGACGGATGAGTTGGCGCAGATGCTTTCGGCGCACGAACAAAAAGAGGGCCGCCCCGCCGTGGAGGCGACCCTCACGCAATCGATTCTTGAAGACTTAGAGGCTGAAGGATTTTGCTCTTTTCAAAACGAGCGCTGGATCATCGCCTCTTAATTTCTTCTCCGCTCACGTTTAGTGATCCGACATATCGAAGCGGTTCAGCATAAGCATCGAGCGGTTGTAAAGCGCGCCCCCAAGCAGCTTTTGCATGCCGTCGTTTGCAATCTTGCAAAGAGCGGTGTTTACCTCTTCCAGGGTTTTCTCGGAAACAGATTTAGAATCATCAATCTTGGCAATGTGATTCAGACCGGTAGCAATCATGCTTTCAGAAAACGTGTTGATGTCATCCACGTTCTTGTAGAACTCGGGATCGGCGAGGCCTGCAATCATGCGCACTTGCCAATAGAACGTGTGCGTGTCGATATCCAGCGGCGTTTTCATGTACAAGGGAAGTTTCGAGACGCTCGTAAACAGGGGAATAAATGTCGAGAAAGGCATGCTCGACATCGCAATCCACATGATACCGCGCGTTGCGCGTGGCACGTTGGGGCGCACTTGCAAAAGCGCGCAGAACGAGGTGCGGTTGATGCCGATCGGACGGAACAAGCGGCGCGTCTCGTTGGAACCTTGTGAGCCGTACGGGTCGTACTCGGTGTTTTGATAGTGCGAACTCATCACGGTGCGCACGTCTTCGACGGTGATGCGTGCTTCAGGAACGCGGCACCAGGGAAGGTCGGGGCTTTGCGCGCTGAATTCAGGCTCTGCCGAGAAGTAATCGGACGACGGATTCAAAATGGACATGCCGTACCAGACGCGCGGGGTGTTGTAAACGCGGTCGCGCCACGTGTTGGACCCGAACGTCTTGCGCGGATTGAAGACGGCAGGAATGCCCTTGAACATCGCAGGCTTTTTTGCAGCTTTCCCGCGCCCACCCGCTTTCATTTTTACACTGGGCGCCACATCGCCTTTTGCATCTTCTGCACCAATGCCGGGCACAAGATGATTCTTCTTCATCCAGTCAACAAGGTCGGCCGAGCACATAAAGTTCTTCTCGGCACCGTAGGCATCCTTTAAATCGAAGTAGTCAAGCGAGAGCTGGTTGGCGATAAGGGCGTAGGTGTCGTCGGGGAGGCGGCGGGCAATCCAATGGTGGCCACCGAGCGTTTCAATCCACCAGATTTCGTCCTCGTCGGCAAAGCCAACGCCGTTCGACTCATACGTGCCGTACTGCTCCAGCAATTTGCCCATGCGCTGAACGCCCTCGCGCGCGCTTTTGATGTAGGGCAAAAGGAGGTTCACGTAATCTTCCTCGCCAATGCCGCCGGGAACTGCCTTCACCGAGCCGTGCGCAGGAACGTATTCGACGAGCGGATCTGCGCCCAAGACCGCGGCGTTTGTGGTAATCGTTTCCGTTGCGGTCATGGCAACGCCTGCGTCGTTAATGCCGGCTTCACCCCAGATGCCTTCGGAGCGCTTCTCTGCACGCGGGGAATAGGTGCAGCGAATGCCTTTGCTGGGGAGCTTGACCTCGCAGTGTGAGATGACGCTCTTGTAAACTTTTGGAAGCTTCGAGGGCTCAAGGACCTCGATAGCAACAGGATCAAAATGCCCATCCTCGGCGTCGTCGGTTCTGGCCATCAACGTTGAACCGTCGTAGCTCGCATTTTTTCCAATGAGAATCGTTGTGCAACCCATGTTTTCTCCTCTGCACGTTTTAAACGCGTCGTTTTGCGCCACTTGGTTTTGCAGCGCTCGTGCCCTTGTGAAGTCCCCGCTTTTGCGCGCGAGTTTTTCGCTTCGCACGTTTGCTGGCTTCACAAGGAGCGTTTTTCTTGCCCCTTCTTTATACTCCATTTTGCCAATCTATAACTTTCTAAAGGAGCGAATTATGTGAGCGGCGCCTCAGATTGTGCTTCCCCGTGCCGAGAAACCCTTGCGAATTAGCCTCCATTTGCGTTGCCGAGAAAAGCTGGCCGAGCGCACCTTTCTTGCCGTGCCGGGGAAGACGGGCGGCGAGCGCTCATTCCGCCCTGTCAAAAAGCCCTCCTCGGCCTTCCCGCGAGTTCTTCTCGACCACTCGCCAGAACTTCAAAAATGAGCCTTTGTCTCGGTTCGCATTTCTTCTATCATAGGACAGGTTATTCGTTCGAATCACCATGGTTGTATAGTTTTAAGGAGGCAGGTATGCTTGAAATCAAACCCTACAAATTCTATTTCTGTCCTTGCACACAAGATCTTTACGGCGACGAAGTTCTCAAACACGTTGCCGAGCACTCGAAAGAGATTGTGGGTCACCTGAACGAAGCGGAAGAGATTCCCTACGAGGTGGTTTTGAAGCCCAACTTGCTGACTGACGACGTCATTCAATCAACTTTCGCAGAAGCGAACGCCGACCCCAATTGCGCCGGTATCATCACCTTCGCTCATACCTTCTCGCCTTCTAAATCCTACATTCACGGACTGCGCCATTTGCAAAAACCGCTCTGCCAGTTCGCCACGCAATACAACGAAGAGATTCCGTACAAAGAAATCGACATGGATTTCATGAACGAGAATCAAGCTGCCCACGGCGAGCGTGAATTCGGCCACATTTTCGCGCGCATACGCCTTGAGCACAAAGTTATTTTTGGTTACTGGAAGGACAAAGAAGTTCTCAACGAATTAGGTAGCTGGATGCGCGTGGCAGTAGGCTACAACGAAAGCCAAAACATTCGCGTCGCTCGCTTTGCCGACACGATGAGAAACGTGGCCGTCACAGACGGCGACAAGGTAGAAGCAGAGCAAGTCTTTGGCTGGACGGTTGATGCTTGGCCTATCAACGAAGTAGTGCCTTTCGTCGACGCCGTCTCTCCCAAAGAGACCGCCGACCTCACCGACGAATACTACGACCTCTACTCCATCATTGACGACGGACGTGATGCGAAAGAGTTCCGTCGCCTCGTGGAAGTGCAGGCCGCACAAGAAATCGGCATCGAGCGCTTCCTCGAGGAACACAACTACAATGCCTTCTCGGATCACTTCGATGATTTGGGCGGCTTGAAGCAGCTTCCCTCTCTCTCCATCCAGCGTCTCATGGCCAAAGGCTACGGCTTCGGTGCCGAGGGCGATTGGAAGACGCCTGCCATGGTTCGCCTCATGAAGATTATGACGACGGGTCAAAAAGGCGCGAAGGGCTCGGCCTTCATGGAGGACTATACCTACAATCTCGTGCCTGGCAATGAGGGCATCCTCGAGTCGCATATGGCAGAAGTTGATCCCAGCGTCTCGGAGGGAAAGATTGCGCTTCGTGCAACACCTCTTTCCATGGGCAATCGAGAAGATCCTGTCCGCTTGGTATTCACTGCGCAAACCGGCCCCGGCATCGCCACGTCCATGATTGACCTTGGCGACCGCTTCCGCCTTATCGTTCAAGACGTCGAGTGCAAGAAGGTCGGCCACCAGATGCCGAAGCTTCCCACTGGCACCGTTTTCTGGGCGCCCAAGCCCAATCTGAAGATTGGAACGGAGGCCTGGATCTATGCGGGTGGTGCGCACCACACAGCCTTCTCCTACGACTTGAGCGCCCAACAAATGCAAGACTGGGCAGACCTCATGGGCATCGAGTGCGCAATCATCGACGAGAACACCACGATTCGCAACTTCAAAAACGAACTGCGCGTGAACGACGTCGTCTATCGCTAGGCCGCCGAGAAGAGCAACGCAAAAAACCGTTTTCGCTTTTCGTTTGCCTTAAGCTTGCTGATGCACACGTGCTTTAAGAGCTTTAAGAAAATGTGGTGAACCCCACCACATTTTCTTTTGTTTTGCGCGCCGTCTGAGGACTTAAAAATCGTTTTTATATAGGAGAGAATTTTTAAAACAGAGAGAGGCGTTATGGCTGAATTAGAAATCGCAAAAGAAATTATTGCAAACGGGAAAACCGCCCTGGGCATCGAATTTGGCTCGACCCGCATCAAGGCGGTCCTTATCGATGAGGCAGGCAACACACTTGCCGTTGGAACCTACGATTGGGAAAACGAGTTGCAAGACGGTCTTTGGACTTATGCACAAACCGATATTTTTGCCGGCTTAAAAGCTTGCTACGCATCCCTCAAAACGGACGTGCAAGAAAAGTTTGGCGTGACGCTGACCACGATTGGCGCCATGGGAATTTCTGCCATGATGCACGGCTACCTTGCGTTCAACAAGGAAGGCGACCTTCTCGTTCCTTTCCGCACATGGCGAAACACCAACACCACAAAAGCCGCCCACGCTCTCACAGAACTTTTCTCCTTCCACATCCCCGAGCGCTGGAGCATTGCCCATCTCTACCAAGCCATGCTCGATCAAGAACCGCACATTAATCAAGTCGCCTCCATTACCACCCTTGCTGGCTACGTTTCACGCGAGCTGACAGGCGAGAATATCCTCAGCGTAGGCGACGCTTCCGGCATGTTCCCCGTGCGCTGCGATGCAAACAACACGCCCATCTACGACCCCTCCTTCGTTGCACTTTTTGACGAGATGCCTGAGGCCCAAGAACTGGATATGCATGTCGCAGAACTTTTGCCCGAGATTCGCGTGGCAGGTCAGACGGCAGGCAAGCTGACCGAGAAGGGCGCGGCTCTTCTCGACGACGCTGGCGACCTGCAAGCGGGAATTCCTGTGGCGCCAGCAGAGGGAGACGCGGGCACCGGCATGATTGCAACGAACTCGGTTGCGCCGCGCACCGGAAACGTTTCGGCCGGCACGAGTGTCTTCTCGATGACGGTCATGGACAAGCCGCTTCCCAACCCTAAGCTGAACGAGATCGATATTGTGGCGACTCCTTCCGGAGATCCGGTGGCCATGGTCCATTGCAACAATTGCACCTCGGACCTGAACGCGTGGATGGATCTTTTCTCCTCCTACAACGAGCTCATGGGCGTGACGCTCGACACGGGGGCGCTCTTCACGAAGCTTTTCAATGCCGCCCTTCTGGCCGAGAAAGACGCAGGCGGCCTCTGCACCGTTCCGTTCGTCTCGGGCGAGCCCATCATGGCAGACGAGGCGGGACGCCCGCTCTTCGCGCGCGAGCCCACGGCGAAGATGTCGATTGCCGACTTTATGCGCGCGCAGATTATGAGTTGCTTTGGTGCGCTCAAAGTTGGAAACGACATCCTGCTTGAGCAAGGAGTGATGGTGGACGTTCTCTACGGACACGGCGGCATTTTCAAGACGCCCCTTGTCGCGCAATCGATTCTTGCCGCCGCTATGCAAACCGCTATCACCGTTTATGAGACGGCGGGTGAGGGCGGCGCATGGGGAGAGGCACTTGCCGCTCTCTACACGCTTCAAAAGCAATCCGGTCAAAGCGCTTCCAATCCGGCGCCCGCGACGCAAACGCTTGGCCAATGGCTCGAGGCGACGGTCTTCTCGAAAATTAAGGGCGAGACTGTCCAGCCCGACACGAAAGACATCGAGGGATTCAATCGCTACATCGACGTGTTTAAGCAACTTAACGCAGCCGAGAAGACCCTCGTCAACAAATAGGCATCCGGAGGTATTCGATGTTAGAGGAATTACGCGAAGAAGTTTATAAAGCAAACATTGCGCTTCCCACCCACGGGCTCGTGGTGTTCACGTGGGGAAACGCTTCCGGCTTCGACCCCGACTCCGACCTCTTTGTCATCAAGCCTTCCGGCGTGGCCTACGAGGAGCTCACTCCTTCCAATCTCGTGGTATGTGACTTGGACGGAAACGTTGTTGAAGGGGATCTCAACCCTTCGTCCGATACTCCCACCCACGCCGTTCTCTATAAGGCTTGGGGCGACCGGATTCAAGGGGTGGTGCACACGCACTCATCTTGGGCGACCTCTTGGGCGCAAGCGGGAAAATCGATTCCGTGTTACGGCACCACGCAAGCCGATTATTTCTATGGCGACATTCCCTGCATGCGCTCGCTTTCCCAAACCGAGATTAAAGGCGCCTATGAGGCAGAGACAGGCAACGTTATCGTTGATGGTTTTGCCGAGAAAAACCTCAACCCCCTCTCTATTCCAGGTTGCCTCATCAGAAACCATGGCGTCTTTAGTTGGGGAACCAACTCCAATGAAGCCGCCTATCATGCCGTCGTTATGGAAGCGTGCGCAAAGATGGCGCTGCATACAGAACAGATCAATCCGGATGTAAAGCCTGCGCCTCAGTTTCTTATCGACAAACACTACGAGCGCAAGCATGGTAAAAACGCCTACTACGGCCAGAAATAAAAATTTAAAACAAAAAGAAGTTTTGCTACAATCATTGCGACCAGTGACAGCGTCACGAGATGCAACAATTAATACGAGCGAAAAGAAAGAAATGAGCTCTCATAAAACATTGCAACTCACAAAAAACATGAGCTGCAAAGAGTCTTCTCGAACAGTCCCTTCATCGAAAACGCAACGTTCAGCACGTACTTTTAAAGAGACCTTCAAGCTTTCGCTCGTCTTTTTTATTAGCTTTTGCTTCGTTCTCCAAACAAACATTGCCAAACCTTTGGCAGAAACAATCTCGGACATCTCTGAGAGCCTCGCCGGTGTTGTCGAGGAAGATTTTCAGGATTAAATTTCCCATCAACTTTCACAAACGCTTCCAAGTTCTGCCGAAGAGCTTCCGCAAGAAACAACGCCCCAGGCCAATGCAGCGACGATTTCTTATAATCTGGACGACGAAAACACACTCACCATCGAGGCAGCCGGAGCTACAGCAGATGCTCCTGCTACTCTTCCTCTTGACGACACCCCAACGTGGATTCTCAATTTCACGGTTGCATCGGGAATACAAGCTGGCGATCTTCCCGAAATAAAAGCGGTTCAAATTAAAGGACATATCCAAATTGCAGAAATCGCACAAAACGGTTTCGCCCCTTCCAATGGCAGCGGATGGGAAAGCCTTAAACATTTTGTTGTCGTAAACGATGGCGACAGCAGTCTCACCTTTGCACAAAACGCAAAGTGCAAAACCATGTTTGGCCTCCTCACTTATGACGGGAGTGCGGTCGTCGCTCCTTTAGAAACGGTTGAGGGAAACATTTCCTTTAACAACGTCAGAGATTCTCGGGCCTGTTTGCAAATTGCGTGAACCTTCAAGAGCTGCCCGACTCTTTCGATGTTCCTAATTCGAAAGACTGCGACTACATGTTCCAACATTGCGAAAAACTCCAAGCGCTTCCTTCATTCACGGCCGCTGGATCCCAGGGCGCGTCCTGTGCGTTTGATGGATGTCAAGCGCTCAAAGAACTTCCCTCCTTAGCTGCAAACGGCCTTGGTCAAGCAGTAGGAATGTTTCGAAATTGTGTGGCTTTAGAATCCTTGCCAGAGGACGTTAATCCAAAAGACCTAATCTCAGCAGCTATGATGTTTATGGGTTGCTCGTCGTTGAAAACCATTACGCTTTCCAAATTGGAAAACCTGCAATATGTTTATCTGATGTTTTGTGGTTGTTCCAAATTAACGGACATCTCGACCTTTTCTTCTTGGAAGGTAGACGCAGTAAACCTTGATGGCAAGGGGTTTATCGGCATGTTTGCTGGCTGCACTTCTTTGCCAGACGTATCTCCTCTCGCTGCTTGGGAGATTGATGAGACGAACAATATGGAAGTTGACTTTGGTGAGGACCTTGTCCTTACAGGGCTTACAGGCATGTGTGGGACGCTTAATAAAGAAGTCGCGAACATGTTTATCGAAAGAGATGACCAGAAGTACCAAAGCGATCTTCCTGCCCCCCCCCGATTACTAAAATGAGTTTTGGTGAAGGTTGGGGAAAAATGAACAGCAAAGCGCTCCTGTCTATGAACGTTTGGCAACCCACAGAAGAAGCACTCAATCTTCAAGCAGCGGGAGAGAGTCTTCCATGGTATTGCGAAGATAAACCTGAACAAGGTCCCTACGAAACAACAAACGCACTTTTTAGTGCTTTTGATCAGGATGGCGGTTGGACTCAAGGTACCTGGGTAGCTCAAGCGAACCCAGAACCCACACCTTCCCCAGAGCCTGACGTGAATCCTTCTGGAAACGATGGCGCAGGAGCTCTGCCAGCTACAGGAGATCTTCTCAGCTTCGGCTCTTTCTTCGTGGCAGGCATTCTTCTGCTTGGCGCTTGCCTCACCATAGCGAAGGGATGCAAGAAGGGCTGGGAAATCTAGCGCAGAAGGGCAATCTCAGAAAGAACCGTTCAGCGAGAAGCTTTTCTCGGTAAGACGTGCGCGGCAAAAAACAGGGATTAAAACGCTATCATAGAGGGAGCACCAAACGGTACAAAACGTTGCTTTCGCACCTCTATCGTACTCGCAACTTTCAAACACATTGCCGATAGGGGCGCCGCTTTAGAACGAGTTTAAGACTCGCTTTTAGGGAGAGCGCCTTGCGGCATATCAGAAAGGATTGCCATGCAAGCTTTTTCCAAGGTTCAAGAAGAACTCGTCAACCCAAGCCAAGGCACGCTAGATGTGATTGAGGCCATCTACGGTCCGCGTGAGGACAAGCAGAAAGTGCTCGCGAGCTATCAGGAAGTTTTGGACGGCCTGGTGAAGGAGTTTCCTGAGGTGAAAGAGCACCCGGTTGGTCTCTATACCGCTGCGGGACGTACTGAGATTGGCGGAAATCACACCGACCATCAACTGGGATGCGTTTTGGCCGCCTCGATTAATCTGGAGTCGATTGCTGCAGCCTCCCCTAATAACCTCGACAAGATTCGCGTTTACTCCGAGGGCTACGGCCGCCTAGAGGTAAATCTCTCCGACTTGAATCCGCAAGATGATGAGAAGGAAACGACACCAGCGCTGCTTCGCGGCTTCGCTGCTGTGCTGAAGGAGGCGGGCTACAATGTGGGCGGCTTCGATGCCTATATCAAGTCGAACGTGCTTTCCGGCTCGGGTCTTTCTTCGTCAGCTTCGTTTGAGTCGCTGATTGGCTCTATCTATAACGACCTGTATTGCGAAGGCGCTCTTGATCCCGAGACGATTGCGAAGGACGGTCAAAAAGTCGAGAATGTCTTCTTTGGAAAGCCCTGTGGCTTGATGGATCAGATGGCGTGCTCTGTTGGTTCTGCGGTCGCTATCGACTTCAAAGACAAGGACCATCCCGTTGTGCGCAAGGTGGATATCGACTTCGACGAGGCCGGATACGACCTCGTTATTTGCGACACGCTTTCAAGTCACGGCGATCTCTCCTCTGCCTACGCCTCCATCCCTGAGGAGATGGGCGAGATTGCTTCTTACTTTGACCAAAAGACCCTTCGCGGCATTACGGAAGAGCAGCTGCTTGAAAACGCCAATGCCCTGCGCGTGCAATTTTCAGATCGCGCGTTCTTGCGCGCCCTTCATTTCGTTCGCGACAACGAGCGTGCGCAAAAAGAAGCGGAATTTCTTGAGAAGGGCGATGTCGATGGCTTCTTAAAAACGGTGCAGGAGTCGGGCGATTCCTCCATTAAGTACTTGCAAAACATTGCGACCTTCGACGATCCCACCGACCAGAAAGTGGCCGCAAGCCTTGCGATTGCTCAGATGATTTTGGGCGGCGAAGGGGCGGTGCGTATCCACGGTGGCGGCTTTGCTGGAACGATTCAGGCTTTCGTGCCGCACAAGATGCTCTCCACGTTTGTTGAGAAGATGGACGCCGCACACGGCGGAGAGGTCTGCCACGTTCTCTCTATTCGTCCCGTGGGAACGGCGACCTTCATTTAGGTCTGGATTTTATTGAAGTTATGCGCCACATTGAAGATACGAGAGCTTTAAGAAATTAGAGATTAAAGATGGCCGAGAAAACCGTACCCTCTGTTTTTGCGGAGGTAGTCTCTGCAAATCCCGATGCTCTTGCCGTTATTTCGGCTGAAGAGAAAATTACGTATGGTGAACTTGATGCGCGCGCGAATCGTATCGCTCTCAATTTGATGAAGTATGGCGTCATACCGGGCGATGGAGTGGCCTTTTCTATGAAGCGGTGCGTGAATGCGATAGCTTTGATGCTAGGTATTTTAAAGGTGGGCGCCATCATGATTCCCATTGATGCGTCGTATCCCTTTTCGCGCATCGATTTCATTTTGGACGACAGCTTCGCCAAACTCTACGTTGTCGATGATTTTTTCGACGAATTGTTGGCACCTATTGATGAGAATGCGGAAGACGAAGGACTTTCCAACGCAATTGCAACGGGTGCGATACCACACACTGAGGAAGGCTGCTATTGCCTCTATACCTCAGGATCCACCGGGCAGCCCAAAGGTGTTCTTGTTCCTCAGAGAGGCATTCTGAACCTCGTTCTTAACACATCCATTTACGAAGGTTTTGACGAGATTTTCCGCATTGGTTTCTCTACAACTTTTACGTTTGATGTGGCGATGCAAGAAATTTTCACAACACTTTTAAATGGACGAACTGGCGTGATTCTGCCAGAGCGCAGAAATACTCCTGTCGACGAAATTGTGCATCAGATAGTGAGTGACAAGGTGGATATGCTCTTCTCGACGCCAACGTACTTTTCAGCGCTTACGAATAAGGAGAGCAACGCCCTCACACTTTTGAATCAATTGAAGTTGGTTTGCTTGGCAGGTGAGAAATTCTTCCTTAACGAAACGGTTCAGCATTTGCGCAAAAACGGTGCTATTAGAACGCGCTTCGACAATCAATACGGTCCTGTTGAACTCTCCGTTATTTCGGCGACACGTCACATGAAAGACGACGATTTTACCTCTATTGGCTCGGCTATTCCCAACATGAAGGCCTACATTTTGAGCGAGGATGGAAATGTGTGTGCGCCGGGCGTGAAAGGTGAGCTGGTCTTTGCCGGCAAAGGGGTGGCGCTCGGTTACCTGAATCATCCGGAGCTTACAGAAACGCGCTTTGTCGAGAATCCCGCAGAGCCTGGAATTATTTACAAAACGGGCGACGTTGCTTATTTCGGTGAGGATGGCGAGATTCACTACGTTGGCCGCAACGATTTTCAGGTAAAGCTTCGTGGCCAGCGCATCGAGCTTGAAGAGATTGAAAGCGTCCTTTTGAAAAATGAAGGCGTTAAAAATGCTGCTGTGGTAGTGCAAGAATTCGGGGGAAAGCAAATACTTTGCGCCTTTTATGAGACGCGAGAAGCACCTGCTTCAGAGGAGGATTTTCGCGCGAGAATCCACAGGCATCTTAAAGCCGCCCTTCCTATTTATATGGTGCCCGATCGCTTTTACCGCCTCGAGGCGCTCCCTACCCTGACAAGTGGAAAGGTTGATCGTAATACTCTTGCAACCATGAAGATGGAAGAAACCGCGGAAGAAAAAAATCGCACGTTTGAGCCGCCCGCGAATGAACTTGAGCAAACGATTGTGCAGCTCATGAAAGGCGTGCTGGAGCAAGAGAGTCTCGGTGTTGATGAGGACTTCTTCGATTTAGGCGCCGATAGCTTAAACATCATCGAGTTCGTCGCCGAGCTCAAGGGTGAAGGAATTCTTGTAGGCATCCAAGATGTTTTCGATGCCCGCAACGCCCGAGCCTTGGGCGAAGTTATTGAACAGGCGGATCGATCCTCCCAAAAGAAGAAGCATGTGTCTCACCCTTCTTCTCAGAAGGTCATCCCCGAACAGGCCTCAGATTTCTCTTCGTCCGAGAAAGATAAACGAAGTGCGAGCGATACCCCTCTCTTACGTACGGCGACCGACGCTTCCGAGGATACAGAATTCGCGGCCGTACTTCACGAGTTTCTTACAGAAAATAAAGCCTTGCTTGAAAACGAAGACGCTCCTTTGCCCGGCAATGAAAATGCTGCATTGTCCAAATGTGCCTGTGCGGTCCCATCGGATGAGAGCAAGCAAAAAAAATCTCCCGTCCTTTTCTTAACAGGCGCGACAGGTTTTCTCGGCGCCCATGTATTGCATGAACTGATTGAGCGCACTTCCGCGACGATTTATTGTTTGGTGCGCGCCACCTCTCACGATGAGGCGACCGAACGAGTTCGCGGCCGCTACAGTTTCTATTTCAATTCGCCCATCACAATCGAGCGCGCCAAGGATTTTGAAAAATCAGAGAATAGAGGGACCCGCCCCCACGTTCATGTCCTCCACGGAAACTTGGAAAAAAAGAATTTTGGCCTGGACGAGAAAACGGCTAAGGCGCTTCAGGAAAGAATCGATTGCATTATTAATTGCTCTGCGAACGTGAGTTATTACGGAAATCTCGCATCGTTCGAAAAAATTAATACGGAACCCGTCAAGAATTTCGTTCGCCTCGCACGCGGTTCCTCCAAGCACATTCACCTGCTACACATCTCAACAGTGAGCGTGGCTGGCAGTGGTTTCTCGGAAGAGAAGAAAGAGCAGAGAGAATCTGGGGCTGACGAAGAAAAGAAAGGGACGCAAGAGATTGCCGCTCCGATTTTTACCGAGGAGCATTTTTTCGTCAATCAAGCTTTCCGCAGCGCCTATGCGCGCTCAAAGTTTGAGGCCGAGAAAATCCTTCTTCAAGAAATGATCGGAGGATTCGATGCTACTATTGTTCGCTTGGGTAATTTGCTACATCGAACAAGCGATGCCCAGTTCCAACCAAACATTAACAACAACTCTTTCATGCGTCACGTACAAGCCCTGGCTGCTGTCGGAATTTTCCCTACGTCCTTCAAAAATTTGCAAATTGAGATGAGTCCAATTGACAAAGTTGCTGAAGCCGTCACCTCTCTGGGCGTTGTGCACGGCCTAGCTACCGAAAAAAATAAGGCGCGCGTTTTAAATTTAACGAACCCTGATACTATTTCCGGCTCTCTTTTGATAGAAGCGCTTCGCAAGCACGGTTTTAAGATGGAAGAGAAATCAGAGGCAGAGTTTAGAGTAAACCTCATGCAGTTGCAGGAAACACCTCGTCTGCGCGGGCAGGCTGCTTATCTTTTGGGAGGGATTTCGGAGGAGGGGGACTACAGTCTGGACCCCGACAATCCCACGTCTTCTCACGCGACAACGCAATACATGAAAAAGCAAGGCTTTACCTGGAATCTTGCAAGTGAAAAATACGTTGACGATGTCATTAATAATTTAGTTGAAATAGGATTTTTAGACCCTCACGAAAAAGGTCGTTAAAACTTAACCCGCAACAAACTAAGAAGGGGAGACGAAATGGGCGAGGAGAAAGAAATGACAGAGACTCAAAACGCGTCTACGGAAACGTTTGCGCACAGGCAGACTGCACCCGTTGCACCGCCTTTGCTTTCTGCGCAAGAGGCGCTCGTTGCACTCGTGAACCATGCTGTTGCCGCCTCTCTCATCGACGAGCAAGACGTCACCTGGGCAACGAACCAAATCGCGCACCTTATCGGTTTTGAGGAAGCGCCTGCGCTCGACGAGGCCTCTCTCGAAAAGATTGAGCTTCCCGAGGACGACTACTCCACGTTGCCCGAAGGCTACACGCTCCAAGGGATTCTCGACATCTTGACGAAGGCCGCGGTGGAAAATGGCGTGATTGAACAGGGGAGTGTCTCGGCCGACCTTCTCGACACAAAAATCACGAGCGTCTTCACGCTTCCGCCTTCCAAAATTTTCGAGAAGTTCAGCAAGCTCTACCTGCAAGGCCCCAGCGATGCAACTGATTGGTTCTTCCAGTTTTGCAAAGACATCAACTATGTGCGCCAGGACCGACTGAATCAGAATCTCTCGTGGCAGACGGAGACACCTTACGGGCCGCTCGACATCACTATCAATCTTTCGAAGCCCGAGAAGGACCCGAAGGCGATTGCTGCCGCACTGAAAAGCGATAAGGTTGAGTTTCCCAAGTGCATGCTTTGCCTGGAAAACGAAGGCTATGCTGGGCGCATGGACTATCCCGCGCGGGACAATTTGCGCATCATTCCGCTGGAGCTTCTCGGCGAGAAGTGGGGCTTTCAATACTCGCCCTACGGCTACTTTAACGAGCACTGCATTTTGCTCTGCACCGAGCACCGTCCGATGAAAATTAATTTCGACGCGTTCCGTCGTCTGTTGGAAATTGTGACGCGCTTCCCCACGTACTTTGTGGGGTCCAACGCCGACCTGCCTGTCGTGGGGGGATCGATTCTCACGCACGACCACTATCAGGGCGGAAGGTACATCTTCCCCATGGATCGCGCTGAGGCAAAAGACGACCCGCGCGCGACCTTTTTCTTCGAGGGCTTTCCCGATATCAAGGCCGAATACATCAAGTGGCCGATGTCGACGATTCGCCTCTCCGGGTTGGATAAAGAGCGTGTCGCAGAGCTTGCTGCCGCTATTTTGAACGCGTGGCGTGGCTACTCGGATGAGGAGGCGGGTATCGTTGCCTCTTCCGAGAACCCCGAGACTCACGAGATGGAGCCGCACAATACCATCACCCCCATCGCGCGAAACGAAGACGGTACGTACATCATGAATCTCGTGCTTCGCTGCAACATCACGTCCGACGAGTTCCCGCTGGGCGTCTTCCATCCCCACCCCGAATATCATCACGTGAAAAAAGAGAACATCGGCCTGATTGAGGTCATGGGTTTGGCCATTTTGCCGCCGCGTCTTAAAGAAGAAGTCGAGAAAGGCTCTCTCACACGCGATGAAATTGGAGAGATCTTCAGTCATGTTCTAGAAGACGCGGGCGTCTATAAAGACACGCCAGAAGGAAACGACCAATTCTTCCGTTTTGTTGAAGCTGTCAACGAGAAATTGAAGGAAGAAGAGTAGTCAAAGCCGCAAGACACCGTATTAATGAAAAAGGAAAGGACCCCCATGCAAGTCACAAAAAAATTATTTGGAAAAATTGAGAGTGGACCTGAGCTGGGAAAAGAAGTTGAAATCTACACGCTCTCAAACGACAGCGGCATGGAGGCCAATATCCTCACCTACGGTGCCACCATCCAGTCGCTCTCGCTGAACGGAAAAGACGTTGCCCTTGGCTACGACAACCTCAAAGGCTATCTTGAGAACGAGGGATGCCTGGGTGCGACGATTGGGCGCGTAGCAAACCGCATCAAGGATGGAAAATTCACGCTGAACGGCAAGGACTATCAGCTGGCCCTCAACAATGGAGGCAATACGTTGCACGGTGGAAACGTTGGCTTCCACGAGCGCGTTTTCACGCCAACGGTTGACTCGAAGGGGCTGCATCTCACCTACATCAGCCCGGCTGGCGAGGAGGGCTTTCCCGGCGAGGTCGTCTTTGTCGTCACCTATTGTTTGGACGACGACAACACGCTCCACATGGACTACAACGCCACCACAACAGCCGACACGCCCTTCCAAGTCACGAACCACTCCTACTTCAACTTAGATCTGCCGGACTTTGCCGCGTCACAAACAGCGGCTGCTGAGAAAACCACGGCCGAGGAGCTAAGCATCCTTAATCACGAGCTTCAAATTGAGGCGGATGCCTACGATAAAAACGATGAGACGAGTGTGGCAAAACCTTCAGAGCGCACGGCTTTAACAGACAACGCTCTCTTTGATTTTAGAAGCCCAAAGAAGATTGGAACCGACATCAGAAAAGAGTCGCAGCAACTTGAGTGGGCAAAAGGCTACGACCATGCTTTTGTGTTGCGCAAGACAGGTGGGACTGTGACAGATGGCTCTCACAAGAAGAATGAAGAGGCGGCAACGCTTACGAACGGAAAGCTTACACTCAAAGTCTTTACCACAATGGGATACCTCCACGTCTACACAGGAAACTATCTTGATATGGAAGGCAAACAAGGCATCTATTACGGAGAGAACGCGGGCGTTGCTTTAGAGGCCGAGCACGAGCCCAACGCAATTAACGCAGAAGACGTGGCAACGCGTGAGAAGGCCATCATCACGCCCTCAAAGCCCCTCAACGAAACGATTTCCTTCCAGCTCTTAGAAAACTAAACGCTCTGCAATCGGGCGCCCTGCAAGCGGGCGGTCCTTTTAAAGAGTACTCTTCTAGTCGCTTAAACAGCCTCCGATTTTTTTTAAAAAAAAGACCTGGGAAATTCCAGGTCTTTTTTATTCTCAGCGTTTCAGCTTAGAGACTTTACGATTTCTTCTTTTTCTTCGCGGGTTTCTCGGCCTTGGAAGCTTTCTCATTAAGAGCAATATTGGCTTCTAAGTGCTCACCCCAGGTCTCTTCAAGCTGTGCCACGATATCGGCATGCATCTTCTCTGTCAGTTTAATCTTCAGAGCAAAGACAACCATGGCAAGAACAAGAATAACTGCGGGGACAAGAAGCATAAGGACCTTAAAGAGGGACCCATCGCTCGCCGTTACGGTTTCTGCGGTGGCATCGTTAGTCATGCCGCAGGCGATAACGATAATACCTACCAAACCGGTCGAGACGGCTCCTCCGAACTTATCGGCCAAAGGACGCAAGGAAAGCGCGACAGACTCGTCGCGGTGACCAAGCTTCAACTGACCGTACTCGATGGAGTCGGTAATAATCATGAGGGCAATCAAGAAGACTATTGGCTGAGGCGCAACGAAAAGAATTCCTCCGATAAGAGCCAGGACAAAGCCAAGCGTCGCTCCGCTTCCCAGAATGTCGGGAACAGGAATTCCTAGTACACACAAGCCTGCAATCATCACGATAACCGACGCAAAGAAAAGCGGTTTTCTCGTAAAGATGCGAGACAGTATCGGGAAGAGTGCGACCGACCCCAGGCTGATGAAGATGTTAAGAAGCATCAACAATGAGTAGCCGTATTCGTTTCCCAAAATGTACGTGTAGTAATAAAGCAGCAAAGCATTCACAAGAAGGAAGCCCGTGCAATAAATCAGATACGAGATAAAAATCCAAAGCAGCTGATCGTTTTTGAACAGCACCTTGAAAACGCCACCCAGTTTCGTGTCTTGGGCGTTCTCGCGGATGGTGTCAGCCACCTCACGCGTTCCTAAGCCAACACAAAGAGCAGAGATGGCATTGATAATACAAACGAGAGCCGCAAAGACGAACCAACCGGTTGCATCTCCGTTTTCGGCCGTTTGAGTTACCGAGAAGAACAAAACGATGGGCATAACAACCGCACCTGTCAGGTTCTGGCCAATGCCCGAACCAAAACGGGCAAGCGTTGCGTTTTTCTCGCGTTCACGACTGTCGAGGGACAACGCCGGAAGCATCGACCAGAAGGCGACGTCGTTGAAAGAGAATGAGACGTCCATCGTGATGTAGAGTGCCGCAAAAATGACGAGATAGAGCTCGGGATTCTCGTGGCTCAAATCCCCCAGCGTCGAGAAGAGCGCCAGAAGCGCAAGAGAGGCAACCGAGCCGCCCACAACAATCCAAGGTCGAAAATGTCCCCAACGCGTTTTCGTACGGTCAATGATGTTGCCGATGAACGGGTCGATGAAAAGTTCAACAATACGAAGCCCCATGATGATCGTGGTGGCTGCACCGATCCAAACGACATCATCGCTGCCACCCGAACGATTGAAGAGGATCTTTGTGATGAACATGATGAGGTAGGTGGACATTGCGGCGTAAAAAACGTCGTGCCCAAAAGCCCCAAACATGTAAGATGCGCGAGAAACAATTTTATTAACAGGCTTCTCGAGTGGCTGCTGATTGGGCTGCGCAGCAGAAGTATTTGTCTCTGCCATACCGATCCTTTCTGTTTAGATTTTTATAAGGCTTGCGCAGATTAGTCTTCCGCAATCTCGGTGATTGCGCCGGTGGGGCAAGCTTCCATGCATTGTCCGCAGGCAATGCAGTTCTCCGCGTTTACGACCTCGGCCGCGCTGTCGCCCAGCTCAAGAACGTCGCAAGGACAAGTGTCCACGCATACTCCGCAACTCACACATTCATCTGAAACAATAACTGGATGTGCCATTTTTTCTCCTTCTTTAGAGAGGTTTTTACTACTCTTGCGAGTTTAGCCATCTTGCGCTCGTTTGCAAGGCTTTTCCAGCGATTTTTTGGCAAAGGGCAATGCTGGATTATCTTCGCGTCGCATGAGGTTTATCGATTGCGCAAAAGCGCTATCTCGTTTGTGCTGTATTAGGCAGAAAGGGACGAGGTAGGGACCGCGGACGATAAGCTTGGGACAACAACGAGAAAAAAGAGAGTGTTGACAAAATATTGAGAAGAGTATATGTTACACATGCTTAAAAAATCTAAGTCGTTCTCACTTAAATTTTATAAATTGTTGTGTATAATACTTTACGCAATGGGAATAAACGAAAAGCGACGAAAGTTTAAGCCTGCATACGAAACACGAAACACAAAACGCAACAGAAACAAAAAGCACAAAACACGAACACGAAGCACAAGACATGAAAAACGAAACCTACTTATATAAGAGCTATAAGGGATAGAAAGGGAAAACATGGCAAGCAACAAAATTTTAGGAATTGATTTAGGAACCACGAACTCCGCGATGGCCGTCCTTGAGGGAGGCGAGCCCACGATTATCGTAAACGCAGAGGGAGACCGCACCACCCCGTCGGTCGTATCGTTCCAACCGGATGGCGAGCGCCTGGTCGGCAAAGCCGCCAAAAACCGCGCCGTCACCAACCCTGAGAACACAATTTTCTCGATAAAGCGCTTCATGGGCCGTAAATACGACGAGGTTGCCTCGGAGAAAAAGACGGTGCCCTACGAGGTCAAGGCCGGAAAAGACGGACGTGTCGTCGTCGTTATCAACGGCGAAGAGTACACGCCTGAGCAAATCAGCGCCATGATCCTCTCGAAGATGAAAAACGATGCCGAGAAATACCTGGGCGAAGACATCACCGAGGCCGTCATCACCGTCCCCGCCTACTTCAACGACGCTCAGCGTCAGGCCACCAAGGACGCCGGCAAGATCGCCGGCCTCGAGGTTAAGCGTATCGTCAACGAGCCCACCGCTGCGGCTCTGGCCTACGGCCTCGAGAAGTCCGACGGCGACGAGAAGATCCTCGTCTTCGACCTGGGCGGCGGCACCTTCGACGTCTCCGTGCTGGAGCTCGGCGACGGTGTTCCGAGGTAGCCTCCACCCACGGCGACAACCACCTGGGCGGCGACGACTGGGACCAGCGCATCATCGACTGGGCGGCCGACAAGTTCCAGGCCGAGAACGGCATCGACCTGCGCAAGGACCCCATGGCCCTGCAGCGTCTGAAGGAAGCGGCCGAGAAGGCAAAGATGGAGCTGTCTTCTTCTCAGCAAGCAACAATTAACCTGCCCTTTATCACGAGCGTTGACAACAACCCTAAGCACCTCGAGTACACCCTCACCCGCTCGGAGTTCGAGCGCCTGACGCGCGATCTTCTCGACCGCACGAAAAAGCCGGTGGAAAAAGCGCTGAAGGACGCAGGGCTCGACCTCAAAGATCTGAACGAGGTCATCTTGGTCGGAGGCTCCACGCGTATGCCCGCCGTTCAAGAGCTGGTCGAGAAACTCACGGGCAAAAAGCCCAACATGAGCGTGAATCCGGACGAAGTGGTCGCTGACGGTGCAGCGGTACAGGGCGGCGTCCTGACAGGAGACGTGGAAAACATCCTTCTTCTGGACGTAACTCCTCTGTCCCTCGGCGTTGAGACCATGGGCGGCGTCATGACCAAGATGATCGACCGCAACACCACCATCCCCACGTCCAAGACCGAGATCTACTCCACGGCCGCCGACAACCAGACCTCCGTCGAGATCAACGTGCTTCCAGGGCGAGCGTGAGTTCGCCGCCGACAACAAGAGCCTCGGCCGCTTCCAGCTCACCGGCATCCCGGCCGCCCGCCGCGGCACCCCGAAGATCGAGGTCACCTTCGACATCGACGCCAACGGCATCGTGAAGGTCTCCGCCAAGGACCTCGGCACCGGCAAGGAGCAGCAGATCACCATCTCCGGCTCCACCGCCCTGTCCGACGAGGAAGTCGACCGCATGGTCAAGGACGCCGAGGCCAACGCCGAGGAAGACAAGCAGCGCAAGGCCGACATCGAGGTCCGCAACCAAGTCGACTCCCTGGCCTACTCCACCGAGGAGACCTTGAAGGACTTCGGCGACAAAGCTCCGGCTGATATGAAGGAGCAAGCGGAGGCTGCCGTTAAAGAAGCCAAAGAAGCGCTTGAAGGAACCGATGCTGAAGCTATCAAGAAGGCTGGTGAGAAGCTGCAAGAGGTGGGACAGAAGCTCGCTGAGGTTGTTTATTCCTCTGCGCAAGCCGCCGGTGCGGCAGAAGCAGGCGCCACAGGTGCCGACGCAAAAGCCGACGACGCGGATAACGTCGAGGATGCTGACTACGAAGTCGTGGATGAGGATGACGAATCCAAGAAGTAGTCGGCCTCGATAGTGATTGCAAGAGCCGCGCTTCTGGAGATGGGAGTAGCGGCTCTTCTTCACTCTTTTCTCCTTATATAAAGCATTGCCGAGAAACTCGGTTGAGAAGGAAATGAAATGTCGAACAAGAAGAACAGAAATCAGGGCTTTGGTAGCCACGGCGCAGGGCACGCGCCCGGCGCGCATAGTGCACGCGGTGCCCACTCCGCGCACGGCGCGCACGACGGCCGTCACTCAGACTTCGATGAGCAACAAGTGCAAGACCGTGCCAAAGAGCTCGAAGAGCAAGACGAGATTGAAAGCTACGAAGGAGACGATGAGCTCTACTCCGACCTTGTTGATGCTGCCCTTAAAGCGGGCGAGCAAGCAGCCGCTGAGGATTTCAAAAACGACGCGGAAGCCCTTCGCAAAGAAAACGAGCGTCTTTCCAAAGAGCTAGGTGACGCGCAAGAGCTTGCAAACTCTGCTGGCGTTAAGGTGCAAGAGGCAAACGACCGCGCCGCTCGTGTGCAGGCGGACTGGGAAAACTTCCGCAAACGCATGGCAACAGAGCGCTTAGAAGAGAAGAAGCGCGCCACCGAGCACCTCATCGAGAAGTTGCTTCCTGCCATCGACGACCTTGAACGCGCTATAGAGCACACCCAAAACGCTGACAACGCCAATGGCTCCCTTAAAGAGTTTGCCGCCGGCGTAGCAGCGGTCCACAGCAAGATTTTGGACACGCTGCGCAGCGAGGGTGTCTCGGTCATCGATTCCAAGGGAACGCCTTTCGACCCCACGCGTGAGCAAGCCGTCGGCAACGTCGAAGATGCAACGGTCCCCGACGAGTCCGTGGCAGAGGTTCTTCGCAAGGGCTACGAAGTTTCTGGAAAAGTGATTCGCCCTGCCATGGTGACCGTCACTCACGGAGGCCCTTCTCGAGAATCGCAAAGCGAGTCGCAAGACGATCTTCAAAACGAAACAGATGAGGCCTAAAGGATTCGCGTATGGCAAAGAAGAATTTCTACGAAGTGCTGGGCGTTAAGCGTGACGCCTCGGACGCCGAGATCAAAAAGGCGTTCAGGAAGCTTGCGCAAAAGCACCACCCCGACGCCGGCGGAGACGAAAAGGTCTTCAAGGAGATCTCGGAGGCCTACGAGACGCTGTCGAATCCGCAAAAGCGCAAGGAATACGACCAGATTTTGATGTTTGGCGGCATTCCGGGCGCTGACTTTGGCGGAGACGGCGGTCGCGGGCGCACCTACACCTATACCAATATGGGAGACATGGGCGAAGGCGTCTCCGGCTTCGACTTCTCCGACATTTTTGGAGGGGCAGCAGGAGCGGGCTCCCCTGATGGCGCAGGCGGCTTTGGTGGTTTCGACTTCTCTGACATCTTTGGAGGAACTGCAGGGGCGCGCCGCCGCGGTCCGTCCAAGGGCGGCGACCTCTCGATGTCCATTAATGTCACAGCCAAAGAGGCTCTTGACGGCCTGGAGCAGAAAGTGACTTACCGCATTCCTAGCACGGGCGAGGAGCAAACGCTCACTGTGAAAATTCCGGCTGGAGCGGTAAATGGCGGCAAGCTTCGCTACAAGAAGCGCGGCGAGTACGGCATTGACGGCGCTCCTCGCGGCGACCTTATCATCACCACGAACGTCGCCGAGCATCGCCTGTTTAAGCGCGATGGCGCCGACATTCGCATGGAAGTACCCATCTCAATTTACGAGGCTACTCTCGGCGCGACGATTGACATCCCAACGCCGGCCGGGAAGACGGTGCGCCTGAAGATTCCAAAGGGCACGCCGGACGGCAAGGTGTTCCGCTTTAAGGACATGGGGGCGCCAAACGTCAAGCGTAAGGGCACAAAAGGGCCGCTCTACGTGAGCGTCAAAGTGCAGGTGCCCAAGACCTTGAGCAAAGAGGAACGCGAGTTTCTCGAGAAGGCTCAAGCGGCCGACACGCACGATGTGCGCAAGAACTTGAAAAAAGATGCGCTGCTGTAGCGCGTACTCTCGGCGGCAAAATGCGCCTTTATACTGGCCGAGAAAACCGGGCGCGAAAAAGCGCAACATGATGGACGCGCAATAGAACGAGCGCGCAACAGAATGAGTGCGCGCAATGAAAAAAGGCGCAACAAAAAAAGTAAGGAATTGCAAATGAAGCGAAAGAAAACGCAGAAGAAAACGGAAACGCCGATGAGCTCGGACACGCCACTTTACATGATTTCCGTTGCGGCTGAGCTTGCCGGCATGCATCCGCAGACGCTTCGTGTTTATGAGCAGAAGGGTTTGATTAACCCTGGACGCTCCTCGGGAAACACGCGTATGTATTCCCAAGACGACATCGAGCGCTTGAACCTTATCGCTGAGCTGACGAGGGAAGGCATTAACCTTGCCGGCGTCATGCGCATCCTTGATCTTATGGAGCGCCAGCTCAACATGGACCAGGAAATCGAGGCGATGATGAAGAAGATGCGCCGCCTGGAAAACGAGGCTCACGAGCTTCGCATGCAGCGCAAAATCTACGACCTCGTCCCTTACGAAGAACAAGATCCTAAAGAAATATTTTGCGCTCTTCTCGGAAAGAAGCTGGGAGAGCAGAACGAACCGCACCACTTGCGCGCAGCGAAAACGCAGCAAAAACGCACCACTCACGTGAACTAAAAAAATAAACCGAACAAGTAAAACGAAAAAGCAAAGAGGGAAAAATGAGAGTTGACAAATTAGCTGTTACCGCCGCTGAGGCATTGCAAACAGCCATGGGCATTGCCACGGACGCAGACGCTAACGCTGTGGAACCGGTGCACTTGCTAAAGGCATTGCTTGTCTCGGGCGAGAAAAACTTAGATTCAATCGTAGAAAAAATTGGCGCGTCGCCGCTGAGCCTTGAGCACGAAGCCGACGACGCAATCGCAAAGGAGCCGAAGGTCTCGGGCCAGGGACTGTCGCAGATGGGCCTTAGCCGTGCGACCGACAAGGTCTTCAACGATGCCGAGAAACGCGCCACGAAAATGGGCGACTCCTACGTCACCACCGAGCACCTGCTCGCAGCGCTTGCCGACGACAAAACAACCGCTGGCCAAATCCTGAACGCAGCAGGCATCACGAGTAAGCGCGTGGAAGAAACGTACAACGACTTGCGCGGAGGCGACCGCGTCACGAGCGCCGACTCCAAGCCGGAGTTCGATGCGCTTGAACGCTATGGCAGAAATGTCACAGAACTTGCGCGCATGGGTAAACTCGATCCTGTGATTGGCCGCGTCGAAGAGATTCGCCGCACCATCCAAGTGTTGTCTCGGCGTACGAAGAACAACCCCGTTCTCATTGGTGAGCCGGGCGTTGGTAAGACCGCCATCGTGGAGGGACTTGCGGCGCGTATTGTCTCGGGCGATGTGCCGTCATCGCTGAAAAACAAGGACATCGTCGAGCTCGACATGAGCGCACTCGTGGCAGGCGCCAAGTACCGCGGCGAGTTTGAGGA
>JAAGKN010000376.1_pt1 | contig 54104 bp, 44 predicted proteins | sample 6206371 | NCBI WGS metagenome assembly JAAGKN01 (sample SAMN11533720, study PRJNA540317) | gut metagenome | isolation source: fecal pellets from male and female animal of same cohort | host: Peromyscus leucopus | place: USA:CA | collected 2017
ACTGGTCGGCGCCTTCGGCGCACAGAGTGTGCCACCAGGCCATGGCGAACTTGAGCCATTCGCTCATCTTTTTGCCCAGGACGACGCGGTTGGCGTCGTAGTAGCGGTAGGCCATCGGGTTGCGGCTCTCGGGACCCTCGTAGGCGATCTTGCCTATGCCGGGAAAGTATTCTTTTGCCATTGTAGTGTTGATTAAGTTATTGTAGGTTTGTTAGTGATAGGTTTTCGTTTGTTAATCAGGCGTTGAGGCGGCTCTTCCAGAGGGCGTAGGCCTCGAGCACGGCGGGACGTGTGGCCGGGTCGGGAACGATGGTGCCCAGCAGCTCGAGCGAGCAGAAGGCTTCCTCGCGGTTCTTGTAGATGCCTGCGCCCATGCCTGCGCCTTGGCTGCGCCCACGCTGCCGTCGGTGTCGTAGAGCTCGATGGTGGCTCCGCTCACGTCGGCAAGAGTCTGACGGAACACGGGGCTGAGGAACATGTTGGCGCGGCCGGCATGGATGCGGTCGACGGCCAGGCCGATGTTCTGCATGATCTCGATGCCATACATGAATGAGAACACGATGCCTTCCTGCGCTGCGCGGATGATATGGCGGCGGTCATGGGTGTTGAAGTTTACTCCGTGGATGGAGCAGCCCGCCTCACGGTTCTCGAGCAGACGCTCGGCGCCGTTGCCGAAAGGCATGATGCTGATGCCCGAGGAACCGGCGGGACTCTCGGCTGCAAGTGCGTTCATGTCGTCGTAACTGATACCTGCCGGGGCGATGTTGCGCTTGACCCAGGAGTTGAGGATTCCCGTGCCGTTGATGCAGGTCATCACGCCGATGCGGGGCGCGGCGCCGCTATGGTTGACATGGGCGAAATTGTTGACGCGCTCAGCGGGTCATAGTCGACGGTGCCGTTGACGCCGTAGACCACTCCGGACGTGCCGGCCGTGGAGGCTATCTCGCCGGGCTCGAACACGTTGAGCGACAGGGCGTTGTTGGGCTGGTCGCCTGCGCGGTAGGTGACGGGAGTGCCTTCGGCAAGACCCAGCTCGGCGGCGGCCTCGGGGGTGAGGCGGCCCTGCTCGCAGAACGTGGCGCGCAGCTCGGGCAGGATGTCGGCCGGGAAGCCGAAATAGTCCATGAGGAAGACGGCGGGCGCGTCGGTCTTGAAGTCCCAGAGCATCATCTCGGAGAGGCCCTCGGGGTTGCTGACTATCTCGCCGGTCATGCGCATGGCGATATAGTCGCCGGGAGCATGATCTTGTATATGCGCTCGAAGACCTCGGGCTCGTTCTCCTTGACCCACGCGAGCTTGGTGGCGGTGAAGTTGCCGGGCGAGTTGAGCAGATGGCTCAGGCACTGCTCGGAGCCGAGCTCGGCGAAAGCCTTCTCGCCATAGGGCACGCCGCGGCAGTCGCACCAGATGATGGCGTCGCGCAGGGGCTTGTGCTTGTCGGTCGATGCACACGAGGCCGTGCATCTGATAGGAGAAGCCGATGGCGGCGATGTCGGCAGCGGCTACGCCTGCCTTCGCCACGACGGAGGCGGTGGCTTCCTTGAGATAGCCCCACCAGCTGTCGGGGTCCTGCTCGGCCCAGCCGGAGTAGAGGGCCTTGATGGGTGCCTCCTGCTTGGGGTAGAAGTCGGAGGCGACGGCACGGCCGGTGGAGGCGTCGACGAGCGATGCCTTGACCGAGGAGGTGCCGATGTCATAACCTAATAGGTACATAGATATAAGAAGTGAAGAATTTGGTGATTCTCTTTAATTATAGACGCAACTCAACGGAATTTATTGAGGAGCGAATCGGAGGGAGATTCGAAATTAGTGATGGGGAGACTGATGCGCCGCAGCGAGTCGAGGTCGTGGCCCGGTTCGGGCACTCCCGCTGGCAGCGGCATGCCGGAGAAGCCGGCGAAGTACTGCAGGCAGGCGTCGCGCCACCAGCGGGCGTCGCGTGCCTGGGTGCGCAGGTCGGCGGCCACGGCGTCGTAGAGCTCGGGGCGCACGTAGGGGCGCGCGGCTGCCCAGGTGCGGGCGAAGCCGTCGACGCTGTCGACGCCGCGCGTGTAGGCGGCGCAGAGCTCCTGCCAGAGGGTGCGGCCGGAGTGCATGCGGCGTGTCCAGGGCACGTGGTGGAACCACAGCAGGAACTGCTCGGGGCAGGTGTCGACGTTGTCGAAGAGGCGGCGGAGGCTGTCGGGATACTGGGCCACGGCATTGCTGCCGGCCGACGAGCGGTCGAAGCCTATGCCTACACGGTCGGCGCGGTGGTAGTAGCGGGGCAGCCAGTCGGGGCGTGCGCCGGGCACGTCGCACCAGGGCTCGGGGCCGTAGTGGTGGCCGAAAGCGAAGAGGTGGTGCAGGCCCAGGGGCATCATGTAGTCGACGACGGCCTCGCGGCTGGCCAGGAGCATGCCGCGCACGGAGGTGCGGACACTGTCGGGCACGGCCTTGCCGGGAACGAACACGTGCGCGTCCATCCACTCGTCGGCGATGGCGGCGGGCGTCAGGCGCGGATTCCAGGCCAGGCGTCCGAAGGCATACCAGTTGAGGTCGGCGGCGGGCGTGCCCGTGAGGTAGTGGCTGTCGCCGGTGTTGGCCACGCCTGCGACGGCTGTCAGCGAGGCGGGGTCGACATAGTCGAAGAACTCGGTCCACATGGGCGCGAGGTAGGCCAGATGGTTGGAGTGGCCCAGGTATTCCTGCGTCACCTGAAACTCCACGGCCTGGGGCGTGGAGGGCATGGCGCCGAACAGCGGGCTGTAGGGTTCGCGCGGCTGGAAGTCGATGGGGCCGTTCTTCACCTGCACGATGACGTTGGGGGCGAACTGGCCATCAAGGGGCTGGAATTCCAGGTAGGCCTGCTTGGCTCGGTCGGCGTCGGCGGGCGAGTAGACGAAGGCGCGCCATATCACCTTGCCTCCGTGGGGGGCGAGGGCCTCGGCCAGCATGTTGGCGCCGCGGGCGTGGGAGCGGCCGTAGTCGCAGGGGCCGGGCTGTCCCTCGCTGTTGGCCTTAACGAGGAAGCCGCCGAAGTCGGGGATGAGGCTGTAGATTTCGTCGGCCTTGCGCTGCCACCAGCCTGCCACGGCAGGACTCAGGGGGTCGGCCGTGGGCAGCGAGTCGAGGGCCATGGGCGTGGCGAAGTTGACCGAGAGCCACACCTGCATGCCGTAGGGGCGCAGGGCGTCGGCCACGGCCTTGACCTTCTGCAGATGGGCCGCGTCGAGCATGCGGGGCGAGGCGTTGACGTTGTTGAGCACGGCGGCGTTGATGCCTACGGCGGCGCAGCGGCTGCCGTACTCGGCTATCTGCGGCGAGATGCTGTCGGGCAGCAGGTCCCACTGCCAGATGCTGCGCCCGGCGTAGCCGCGCTCGACGGTGCCGTCGAGGTTGTCCCAGTGGTTGAGCATGCGCAGGGCGTAGGCGGGATTGTCCACGACGTCGGCGCCCACGGTGTCAGTGCCGGCGGTGTGCATGCGCAGCAGGGCATAGGCGCCGTAGAGGAGTCCGCGGCCGTCGGGGGCGGTGACGGTGGCCCGGCCGTCGGCGGGGATGCTGATGCGGAAGCCGTCGGACGCGATGATGGCGCTGTCGGCCTCACAAAGCAGCTCCACCGGCTGCGGATAGCCGTCTGCCAGCACCTTGGCGGCCATGGCCGCGGGAGTGGCGGGGGCTGAATCGCCCCTGTGCGCGCCGCAAGCGGCACACACAAGGGCGAGAGCTATGCAGAGGATGTGTCTCATTCGGCTGCTTCGTCGTCCATGCCGTTGATGGTGATGATGCGGCCTTCGGCGTCGTAGGTGAGTTCGCACACCTTGAGGCTGCGCAGCCACGACTTGCCGCCGGAGGGCACGCTGTCGTGGTGGAAAAGATACCACTTGCCATCATACTCGATGATGCAGTGGTGGGTGGTCCAGCCCACGACGGGAGTGAGTATCACGCCCTGATAGACGAAGGGGCCGTAGGGGTTGTCGCCAACGGCATAGCAGAGCAGATGGCTGTCGCCGGTGGAATATGAGAAATAGTATTTGCCGTTGTATTTGTGCACCCACGAGGCCTCGAAGAAGCGGTGCGGGTCGTCGGCGCGCAGGGGCTTGCCTTCGGCGTCGACCACCTGCACGGGACGGGGCTCTTCGGCAAACTGGAGCATGTCCTTGCTCAGGCGCACGCAGCGGCTGGGCAGGGATGGCTCGGCACCCTCGGGCAGTTCGGCACACTCCAGGGCCTTGTTGTCGCGGTAGCGCTGGAGCTGTCCGCCCCACAGGCCGCCGAAGTAGAGATAGTACTCGCCTCCGTCGGGCAGCACGCAGATGTCTATCGAGTAGCTGCCGCGGATGGGGTCGGGCTGCGGGATGAACGGACCTTCGGGACGGTCGGCCACGGCCACGCCGATGCGGAAGATGTCGTTCTTGTCCTTGAGGGGGAAGTAGAGATAATACTTGCCGTCCTTCTCGGCGCAGTCGCAGTCCCACAGCTGGCGTCCGGCCCAGGGGATGTCGGCGATGTCGAGAGCCTTGCCGTGGTCGGTGACCTTGCCGGTCATGGGGTCGCCGTCGATGCAGAGGACGTGCATGTCCTTCATCACATACTGGTCGCCGTTGTCGTTCTCCACGTTCTCACACTCCCAGTCGTGCGAGGGATAGATGTAGATGCGTCCGTTGAACACATGCACGCTCGGGTCGGCCATGTAGTCGGCGGGGAAAAGATAACGCTTTTTCATTTGTGTTTATGGTATTCGGTGAGTTTTTTCATGAAGGGCTTCATGGCGTAGTCGCGGTCGAAGATGACGGGGTAGTCAACGCGGCCGCGCACGGGGAAGCCGTTCTTCCAGCTGGTGCTGTCGTCGACGCCCCAGACGGTGACGCGGTCGATGACGTCGGCATGGCGCAGGAACATGCTGAAGAAGGCGTCCATGCGGCTGTTCCAGCGGGCCTCCACCTCGGCGGGCAGGCCGTCGGGATAGGGATTGAGGGCGCGGCGGAAGGCAACGGCGTCGCCCACGTTGGCCGAACGCGTGAAGGTGGGCAGCGCGCTCATGTCCCACTCGGTGATCATCACCTTGCAGCCGGTGGAGGCGAAGGCCTCGAGCGATGTCTCGAATTCGGTGAAATCGGGATAGTCCATGCCCATGTGGCCCTGCATGCCTATGGCGTCGATGCGCAGGCCGCGCTGCTTGAGGTCGTTGACCAGGCGCACGTAGGCATCGCGGCGTCCGGGCACGTTCATGCCGTAGTCGTTGAGGTAGAGCTCGGCGTCGGGGTCGGCTTCGTGGGCATACTGGAAGGCCAGGGGGATGAACTCCTCGCCCAGGATGCGGTAGAAGGGGCTGCGGCGGTAGCTGCCGTTCTCGACGATGGCCTCGTTGACCACGTCCCAGCCCTTCACGCGGCCCTTGTAGCGGCCCACCACGGTGTGGATGTGGTCGCGCATGCGGGCTTTGAGCGTGTCGGCGCTCACATAGTTGCCTTCGTCGTCGTAGGGAAACCACGGTGCGAGCTGGCTATGCCATATGAGGCAGTGGCCTATGACAGTCATGCCATTGTCCTCGCCGAACTCACGAAGCGGTCGGCGTCGTCCCAGAAATACACGCCCTTTTCGGGATGTATCTCCTGGCATTTCATCACGTTCTCGGCCACGATGCTGTTGAAGTGGTGCTTCACCACCTCGGCGGCCTTGGTGTCCGTCTCTTTTGCCTGGGCGTCGTTGATGGCGGCGCCGATGAGGAATTTATCGCCGAAGACGTCCTTCAGCGGAGTGTCGGCCGTGGCGGGCACGGCGGCTGCGGCGCCCAGTGATGCGCCGGCGAGCAGGAGGATGTTAAGGGTATTTCTCATTATTAATAAAAGGTAAGTCAGGCTTTGTGGCGTTTTTCGATTTCGGCGTTGATGGCGTCGATGCGGTCGTCGTCGAGCTCGTAGCGCGAGATGATGAACATGGCCAGAAGAGCAGGATGGCGGGGATCACGGCCACGAGCCAGAGTATGCCCTGCTGGGCGAAGAGGGTCTGCGAGGTGGCGTCCTTGTCGAAGCCGACGAAGGCGAGCACAAGGCCGGGCACCACGCCGCCAAGAGCCATGCCGGCCTTGTAGAAGATGCCGGTGAGGGCGTTGACGATGCCCGAGATGCGGCGTCCGTGGGTGTACTCGCCGTAGAGATCACCTCGGGCACGAGGGCCCACATATAGCCGGTGGCCACGATGACGCCGGTCGACTTGATGAACTGGGCCACATAGACCAGCCACATCTGCTCCTTGAGCGCGTCTATCATCGAGATGGCATAGAGCATGGCCATGCCGAAAATGGCTGTGGCGAGGAAGATGTAGAACATGCCTTTCTTGCCCACAAGTCTCTTGATGGCAGGTATCAGGGGCATGAAGATGAAGGCCGGGATAGAGCCGAGGCCCATGAAGATGGAGAGCTCGGCGGCAGAGCCATGGAGATTGTAGTTGATGTAGTATGCGCCGGCTGAGTTGCCTATGGCCATCATGGCGAATGCGGTGATGAAGAAGAAGGCGAGGATGCGCAGCGGACGGTTGTGCACAAACTCGAGCCAGAGGTCGCTCACGCGCACGTTCTCGGTCTCGGACTTGGCCATGACGACGCGCTCGCGGCACTGCGTGAAGCAGAAGATGAGCAGCGCCAGGCCGACGAGGCCGTAGATGGCCATGGTGGAGAACCATGCGCTGTCGTTGGAGGAGAGGTCCTGCACCTCGGAGGGGTCGAAATACTTCACGAGCATAGGAATGCCCATTCCCACGGCGAGACCGCCGACGTTGGCCATGAACATGCGAGTGGAGGTGAGCTTGGTTATCTCGTCCGTGTCGCGTGTGAGCGATGCGTTGAGAGCGCCGTAAGGCACATTGACGACGGTGTAGCACATCGAGAGGCCCACATAGGTGATGTAGGCGTAGAGCAGCGAGCCGAGAAGCCGTTCCAGAAACAGAGGATGGCGAAGCCGGTCAGGGGCATGCCGCCGAGTATGAGATAGGCGCGGTACTTGCCCAGCGAGGGGTCATGCTTGTCGACGAAGGTGCCGACCATGGGATCCCAGATGACATCGACGATGCGGACTATCAGAAACATCACCGCCGCCACTGCCGGGTCGAGGCCGAAGACATTGGTGTAGAAGAACAGCAGATACATGCTGATGGTCTGATAGATCAGATTCTGCGCAAGGTCGCCGGAACCGAATCCTATGCGCTGGAGCCAGCTGAGCTTGTAGAAGCCCTTGCTCTCGGCTGCCGTGGTGGTGGATTTCATTGCTATTGTATCGTTCATGGTATCGTTATTTCTTGGGGAGTGTGGGCTCCACGGCGTCGGCTACGCGCTTGCCGAGGGTCTTCTTGTCGAGGGGATGGATGTCGTTCCACTCGCCCAGGTCGCTGTTGCGTATGAGCGTGGCGTGGGGGTCGGACTCGGCCACCTGTCCCTGATGCCGGCGCATCTCGGCCCAGGCCGCACGGCCGTTCTTGTCGGAGGGATGGAGGAAGTCGGCCAGCTCGACGATGTAGAAGGGCAGCTCGGGACGGCCGAAGCCCTTGCGCCAGTCGGCCATCATGGCCTTGAGCTTGGGGGCGTACTCCTTGCGGTTGCCGACGTTCGACTCGCCCTGATACCACACGGCGCCGGCCACGGGCAGATTGTAGAGCGGAGCTATCATGGCGTCGTGCAGCACGACGGGAGTGTAGTTGTAGAATATCATGCCGGGGCCGGAGGGCATGCGGGCGCCGACGCGGTGGCGCCACTTGCCTTCGAGCGAGGTCTCGCTGCCGTCGGCGTAGATGAGCTTGTAGGGCTTCTCGAGCACGAACTGCGGACGGCCGCCGCCGCTGATGCCGCGCACGGTCACTACGTTGTCGCCCTCGTGGAGCACGCCTGCGGGCACCTTGTAGATGCGCGGCGGATACTGGTAGCCGACGGTGCCGACAAAGGTGCCGTTGACGAAAGCCGAGTCGGCGCCTTCGAAGCATCCCAGGCGCAGCGTGGCGGGGCCTGCGGCCTGCGCGGCCGACACATCGACATGGCGGCGCAGCCAGTGCGAGCCGTTGATGTTGCCGCCGGGACCGGAGCCCCAGGCGCTTTCGAGCAGGTCCACTTCCTCCCAGTCGCTGTCGTCGAGCGCGGGGTCCTGCCACTGCACGGCGACACGGCGGCCGGGGTCGGTGGCGTAGAGCACGGCGTTCCAGTGGGCATAGTTCTCGCTTTCGAGCTTCTTGATGCGCTCGCGGTAGCCGTCGTCCTCGTATATCTTTTTCTTGGCCATGTCGGCGGGCCATTCGGCCACACTCTCGCTGCTCATCCAGGCCTCGACGGGCGTACCGCCCCAGCTGGCGTTGATAATTCCGACGGGCACACCGGTGGTCTCGTTGAGCTGCTTGGCAAAGAAATAGGCCAGGGCCGAGTAGTTCATCACGTTGTCCTGCGTGCACGGGAGCCACGCCGAGCTGACGCGTATCGGACTGCGGGCCGTCGAACGCGGTGGTCTGCGGCACGGCGTACTGGCGTATGGACGGATTTTCGTAAGAGGCTATTTCGTCGGCGAACATGTCGGTGACACGGCGCACCGGAAGCTCCATATTGCTCTGACCGGAGCAAAGAAACACATCGCCGCTGAGCACGTCGTTGATGGCGCGGTCGTTGACGGTGATGACGTAGGGGCCTCCGGCCTTGAGCGCGGGCAGTTCGAGGGTCCAGTTGCCGAGGCTGTCGGCGCTGACGCTGACGACCTTGGCCTTGCGGGCGGAGCTGCGGGCGGTGACGGTCTCGCCGGGGTCGGCGGTGCCCCAGAGCTTCACGGGCTCGTCGCGCTGCACCACCATGCCGTCGCACAGTATGGCGGGCAGCTTCACCTCGGCCTTGGCGGCGGGCGCTGCCAGGGCTGCTATGGCCAGTATGCCGAGAAAACTGTTTTTCATGATGCTATTTGTAGTTGTAGGTGTTGATATGCAGGATTTTGTGGTCGTCGACCGAGATGCGGGCATGACGTCCCTGATGGGTTTCGTCGCCGTTGAAGGTGCGCACGCGGCTGAGGGTGCCGTCGGGCGCCACGTCCACTTCCTCGACTCGGGCCAGGCCCACGCGGGCCGTGGCGGCGGAGCCTTCGTCGCGGCGGTCGCTGCCGGCGTTCAGGAAGCCGTCCTCGCCGAGGCGCGCCTTGCCGCTGCGCTCGGCCACGTTCTCAAACTTGGCCACGACGCCCGTGCCGGCCAGGATGTACTCGCCCGGGGCGAGCTTCATCAGTATGGCGCCGGTCTGCGGCCAGGGGCTGCCGTCGGTGGCGCGGGAGTCCCACGGCAGGGTGAAGTAGTGCGAGAGGGTGATGCGGGTGTCGCCGTCGGTGATGACGCGTTCGGGCTCGTCGGCGCTCAGCAGCACGGCGTCCATGGCGTCGGTGCCGGCGTGGCGTGTCACCAGGGGCATGAGCCGGGCCAGCAGGCCATATGCCTTTACCATGGGGGCGTCGGGGCTGTCGCTGCCGTTCTCGATGGAGAAGGGGCTGATGCCTATGGCGTCGTGATGGCCGAGGATGTAGTAGGCCTGGGCGCCGTTCTCGTTGCCGCGGCGCACTTCGGGCACGAAGAGCGTGTTGTCGGGCAGGGCGTACTGCGCCATCCAGTCGGCAAAGCCGGCGTCGTAGATGTCGGGGGCGAGGATGTCGACGCTCGGAGCGGCGGCATGCCAGATGTCCTTGAGGTGGGCCAGCGGTCCGGCCGAGGGATACTCGCCGGGGCGGCGGCCACGGCTGTTCATGGCGGCGTTGACGTAGAGGGGCATGTCGGGCACAATCTTGCGGGCCTCGCGGGCCATGGCCTCGACGTAGCGGCCGTAGTTCCAGGCCATGAAGTACTCGTCGGTGTAGATATCGTCGCCGAACACCTCGGTCCATGCACCGGCCTTGCGGCTGCCGTTGTCGGTCCACTTCTTCAGCAGCGAGGGGTGCAGGGCCTTCCTGTTGGCTGAGAGGTGCTTCATCAGCCCGGCAGGCACGCCCTTGGCGTACTCTTTGTCGGCGAGGGAGCTGTGGTCGCGGGCGTCCTCAAGCATGCCAATCTCGTTTTCGAGCTGCAGCATGACCACGGTGCCCGTGCTGTCCGTGTCGGCCACATGGCGCAGCCAGGCGCCGAAGGCGCGGCGGTCGGCCTCCAGCACCTCGGACGAGAAGGCCGAGGCTATCTCCAGGGGCTTGCCGGAGCGGGTGCGGGCACGGGGAAAGCGCTTGCTGTCGGCCTTGAACCAGGCCGGAGCGTAGCAGCTCATGGAGTTTTTCCATGCGCCGAACCAGAGGAACACCACCCGCAGGCCGTTGCGGCGTGCCTCGTCGATGACCTTGTCGGTCAGCGAGAAGTCGAAGCGGCCTTCCTCGGGCTCGGTCAGTTCCCAGTAGGCGGGCACAAGCACGGTGTTGAGATTCATCCGTGCCAGTTTGGGGAATATGCGCTCGATGTCGGCGTCGCAGCTTGCCGACGAGTTGCCCAGCTCGCCACCGAGGATGACGAAGGGCTTGTCGTCGACAATGAGCTGAGTGACGCCGTCGCGGCGTTCCAGACGCGATGCCGCCGATGCGGCCAGCAGCGCCGTCAGGGCTACTATTACGGCTGTAAAGCGTTTCATGCAGTGCGATTGTCAGGTTTAATACTGCAAATTTAGCTTTTTTCGGGCAAAAGCGACTGAGTCGATGTTACATTATTGTACGCCTGCCGTAACATCGCCGCGGCTGTAGGGAGATTCTTTGTCGAAAAGATAGCCCGGGCGGTAACCGCCGAAGTCGACGACTATCTTCTCGAATACGATGCCGGGAGCCATCGGGGTCAGCGTCAGCGTGTGCTCGCGCAGGTCTTTGCGCAGGGGCAGACGCAGGGTTTTCTCGACCACGCGGCGGGCCACCGTGGGATAGAACACGGTGTACTGCAGTTCGGGCGTGTCGAGCAGGTCGGCGTTGAAGTTGACCACCGAGGGCTCGGCGCCGTCGAGCGACACACCGTAGCGGTGGCCACCGGCGTCGAGGAAGTCGAGGGTTGACTTCACCACCACGTGCACGGTCACGGAGTCGGGCTGCTCGCCGTCGCTGACTATGCGGTAGCTGAGGCTGCTGTCGCCGGTGGGCTCGGTGTAGGGCCGCAGGGCCACGCCGCTGAGCGTGCGGCCCATGTCGGGTATGACGGTCCATTTGAGGCCGGGAGCCGCGGTGGCCTTGTAGAAGTGCTCGGCCTCAATCACGGCCTTGCCGTCGCGGACGGCGATGGTGTAGCCGCCGTTGTCGCGCGCGGTGTCGGCCACTCGCTTGAGTTCGGGCAGGCGGTCGGCGGGGAAGTCGTCGTTCCAGATGGTGTAGCCTATGTGTTTCTGCGTCATCATGCCGCGCCATTTGCCGCCTGCCAGGTCGTTGTTGTAGGCGGCCATGAGTTCGGCGTCGCGGGCGAAGGCGCGTTCGCAGCGGTCGGCCCACTCGTTGGCCACGGGGTCGCCGGCGGCATAGAGTGCATGGTTCATGGCCTGGGCGTAGTACATGTAGTAGACGTTGCCGAAGGCCTGCACGGGGAAGAGCACGAGCTGAAAGTAGGCGTCGCGCTGATCGGCGGGCAGCTCGGCGTACTGGCGCAGGGCTTCGGCCTCGAGGCGCGCCCAGTCGTCGGCCACGCTCTTCCACTCTCCGCTCTCGAGGTCGTAGGTCTTGGCGTCAAGCATTTCGGGAGTCACGCGTCCGGCGTATTTGCTGTAGAGATTGAAGATGCGGGCGGCTTCGGGACCCTGCTTCTCGCCGAAGATGCCGGTAAAGAAGTCGCGTGTATGGTTCATGAAGGTGTCGGCCTCGTAGCGGCGGGGATTCCAGGCCATGTCGAGGAAGAGCGTGATGGGATACTCCATGGGCTTGAGGTCGCCGACGTTGAGAATCCAGAGCTTGTCGACACCGTAGTCGTAGGTCAGGCGCAGCTGTTCCCACATGCCCTGTATCGGGGTGACGTTGAGCCATTTGGTGTTGCGGGGAGCTCCCACGTAGTCCACGTGGTAGTACATGCCCCAGCCGCCGGGATGGCTTGCGTTCTTCGGCGTTGGGCAGGCGGCGCACATTGCCCCAGTTGTCGTCGCAGACGAGCATGATGACGTCGTCGGGCACGCGCAGACCCTTGTCGTAGTAGTCCTGTACTTCTTTGTAGAGGGCCCATACCTGGGGCGTCTCGGAAGCCTTCTTACCGGTGGTCCTAGCGATGATTTTGCGCTGGTTGTCGATGATTTTCTTGAGCAGGGCCACGTCGGCTTCCTCGCTCATGGCTTCGTCGCCGTCGCCGCGCATGCCTATTGTGACCACGTCCTCCGTGTTCTTGGCGCGCTGTATGCCTTCGGTGAAGAATCGGTCGATGGTCTTCTGGTTGGTGTTGTAGTTCCACTTTCCGTATTCTTTGCGGTGGCGGGCCCACTCCTGGTGGTTGCGCGCCATTGGCTCGTGGTGGCAAGTGCCCATTATCACGCCCATCTCGTCGGCCGTGCTGCTGTTTTCGGGGTCGTCGGCATAGAATGCCCATCCCCACATGGCGGGCCACAGGAAGTTGCCGCGCAGGCGCAGAATAAGTTCAAACACACGGGCGTAGAAGCGATGGTCGCCGTAGTTGGTGCCGTAGGTGTTCTTCACCCAGCCGGTCAGGCACGGAGCCTCATCGTTGAGGAAAATGCCGCGATACTTCACGGCGGGCTCGCCGGCGGTGTAGCGGCCGTTGTCGATGGCGGCGTTGACGCGGTGGCGCGAGGGCACGTCGGCCCAGTCGTACCAGGGCGACACACCGAGCTGCTCGGAGAGCTCGTAGATGCCGTAGACGGCGCCGCGGCGGTCGCTGCCGGCCACAACGAGGGCCTCGTCGACGCCGGGCATGGGGTTGGCCACGATGGTGATGATATATTTTTCGTTGCAGCCCTTGAGCTCGGCCAGGTTGAGGGCCTTGTTCTTCAGCAGGGGCTTGAGGGTGGGACCGTCGTAGGTGCCGGCCATGATGATGCGGCTGCCCTCGGGCTTGGCGGCCAGCTCGGCGTCCTTGCCGCCCACGCGGCCGAAGTCGGCGGCGAGGTTGGCGGCGGCGATGCGCACGGCCGAATTTTCGGCGGGGTCAACATAGATTGCGGTGGGCTGCCCTGCCTCAAGCAGCACGAAGCGGCCGGGAGCTATGCTGTCGTGAGTCACGCCGGGATGGTCGATGGCCGACGCCCCGGTGGCCGCGAGAGCGAGCATTGCACCTGCCAGGATGTATCGGAAAGTGTGATTCATGATGTATGATAGAAATGTGGTGATTGGTTGCGAGTGCAAAGTTACTAAAGGGCGGCAAGAGGGGGAGGCTTGTATGTAACGCTTACTTCCCCGCATGTAACATTGTTAAATAACTCCCTTAAAATTCGGCCTTTTGTGTTAAATATTTTGTTACTTTATCATAAAAGGTGTAACTTTGCGTTACATTCATCAGTTCAAGCCTTGAATCTTACACTCATGAGAACAATCCTCGTCCTTGTCGTGCTCGCGTGCGTGTGGCCCCTGGCGGGCCGCGCCCAGAGTGTGCGCAGTTTCAACGCCGACCACGACATCTCAAGCAGCCTTGTCAACCAGATATACCAGGACCGCAGCGGCATGATATGGATAGCCACCGAGAATGGCCTCAACCGCTACGACGGCAACAAGTTCACCATCTACCGCAACATCCCCGGCGACAGCACCTCGCTGTGCAACAACTTCGTGAAGTCGCTCTTCGAGGATGCCGACGGACGCCTCTACGTGTGCACGCGACGGGGCATACAGACCTACGACGCCGCCACCGACGCCTTCAGGCCGCGCATGCGCTTTGCCGACGGACGCGGATTCCGCGCGTCGGTCAACCAGGCCGTGCGCCGCAACGACAACGAGTACTGGGTGCTGGGCGACTCCGTCAAGATGTTCCGCATCAAGGGCGACAGCGCGCTGAAAATCCTCGACATACCCCACGCGCCTCGCGAGCTGCAGCGCATGCACTGCGGCGTGCTCGACCCCGACGGCAACATCTGGCTGTCAAAGAACCAGGCCGGCCTCTACCGCATAGCCGCCGACAACACCATACGCCACTTCTACGGCAACGACGGCGACCCCACGGTCTCGGCCATGGTCATAGGCAAGGACGGCCTGCTCTACGTGGGCACCACATCGCAGCAGCTGATGCGCTACGACTCTGACGACGACAGCTTCGAGCTGCTCGCCACGGGCAACGGCAAGGAGACAAAGTCGCTCTTCGCCGACTACAACGGCGACATCGTGCAGGTGGTCGACGGCAACGGCATCACCATCTACACCCCCGCTACGGGCGCCAGCAGGCTCTACAACTACAACCGCGACCGCCAGGGCTTCGACCGCGACAAGACCCACTGCGCCATGCGCGACGCCGACGGCAACATCTGGATCGGCATATACCAGTCGGGAGTACTTATGATTCCCACGCGCGCAAACTCCTTCGGCTACATCGGACCCAAATCGGCCGACTGCAACACCATAGGCAGCAGCTGCATATCAGCAATATTCCGCGACCACGAGGGCACGCTCTGGGTGGGCGCCGACAACGACGGCATCTACGCCCTCGACCGCAACTACCGGCAGCTCAAGCACCTGAGCAACATCGACATAGCCTCGCCCATGTGCATCTTCGAGGACAGCCGCCACAACCTCTGGGTGGGCACCTACAACCGCGGCGTGGGCATACTCGACCGCAACAGCGGCGCCCTCAGGCCCATCGACATAGTCCGCACGCCCGAAACGCCCGCCACCCACTGCTTCGCCATCACCGAGGACCGCAACCACAACGTGTGGCTGGGTATGCTCAACTCGGGCCTCATACGCTACGACCTGGCCGCCGGCCACGCCGACCTGGCCTTCCCCTGGCGCAAGAACATCGACCCCTGGATTGCCGCCCTGCACTACTCGGCCAAGACCAACTCGCTCTACGTCGGCACCTACTCGGGCCTGCAGGTGGTCAGCAACGTGTCGCTCGCCATGCCCGACATCAAGACCGTGCTGCGCGACGACATCATATACTCCATCGACGAGGACGCCGACGGCAACATCTGGCTCGGCACCACCTCGGGCCTCGTGCGCTACGACCCCGCCACCGCCCGCACCTCGCGCCCCGGCTTCGACTCGGGCACGCTGACCAACTCGGTCTACGCCGTGCGCTGCGATGGCAACAACGTGTGGATGAGCCTCACCACGGGCCTCACGCGCTACAATCCGGCCACCGACGCCTTCGCCGGCTACATGGTGGACGACGGCCTGCAGGGCAACGAGTTCTACAAGAACGCGGCCTTCCGCGACGGCGACGACGGCGAGCTCTTCTTCGGCGGCCCCGGCGGCATAACCCACTTCAACCCCCACAGCATCGACGCGCCGGGCCGCAAATGGGCTCCGCGCATCGTCGGCTTCTACCTCCACGGCGCGCCCGCCAACCCCAGCGACAACCCCGTCCACGAGGCCCGCGAGTTCCGCCTGGCCTCCGACGAGAACTCCTTCTCCGTCGAGTTCGGCACGCGCGAGATGGGCCGCCCCGAGTCGGTGGTGTTCGCCTACTCTCTCGACGGCCGTAGCTGGGAGCTCCTGCCCGCCGGCACCAACATCGTCAACTTCCACAACCTCGAAAGCGGCACCCACAGCCTGGCCTTCAAGACCATCGACAACGGCAGCGAATCGCTGCCCAAGACGGTGACGCTCCGAGTGGCCGAACCCTGGTTCGCCACGCCCTGGGCCAAGGCCCTCTACGCCGTGGCCATCGCGCTCGTGCTCTGGCTGACGGCCCGCAACTACCGCACGCGCATGCGCCACCGCGCCGAACTCATCAATCTCACCCACGCAGAGCAGATCAACGAGGCACGCCTGCAGTCGTTCGTAAACATTTCCCACGAGATCCGCACGCCTATGTCGCTCGTCATAAGCCCCCTGCAGAAGCTGCTCGCATCCGACACCGATGCCGCGCGCCGCCACGAATACGGCCTGATACTGCGCAACGCCAAGCGAATCCTGCGCCTTATCGATGAACTCATGGACCTGCGCAAAATCGAGAAGCGACAGATGCACCTGCAGCCCGAACGCACGCCGCTCGTGCCCTTCGTCAACGACATCTGCGAGACCTTCGCCCAGGTGACCGCCGGCAAGAAAATCAGCCTCGGATTCCAGTACGACGACCCCGCCATAGCCGCCGACATCGACAGCGCAAACTTCGACAAGGTGCTGATGAACCTGCTCTCCAACGCCGTCAAGTACACCCCCGAGGGCGGCCGCATAGCCATCAGCCTGCACGCCGACGAGGACAGCGACACCGTCAGCATCTCCGTGGCCGACAGCGGCATAGGCATACCCGACGCCGACAAGGACCGTATCTTCGACCGCTTCTACCAGGCCCACGGCAACCGCGCCGGAGGCACGGGCGTGGGTCTGCACCTCACCAAGCAGCTCGTGGAGCTGCACGGCGGCACCCTCACCGTGGCCGACAATCCCGCCGAGGCAAGCGGCACGTGCTTCACAGTCACCATCCCCGCCACCTCGGCCGAAGCCACGGGCACGCCCGCCATACCCGGCGCGCGCAAGCTGGCCCAGGGACGGCCCATCAACGACGTCAAGTCGATACTGCTGCCCGACATCGACGAACCCGCCGGCGACGAGCGCCGTACGGCCGAGGGCAGCGTGCTCATCGTGGAGGACGACGAGGAGATACGCAGCTATCTCAGCCACGAGCTCTCGGGACGCTACCGCGTGACGGCCTGCACCAACGGTCGCGAAGCGCTCGACATGGTATTCCACCGCAGCTTCGACCTCATAGTCAGCGACATAATGATGCCAGTCATGGACGGCCTCACCCTCACGCGCACCATCAAGCAGAACATCACGCTCAACCACATCCCCGTCATCCTCATCACGGCCATGACGCGCGACGAGGACAACCTCAGCGCCATCGAGGCCGGAGCCGACGACTACATCACCAAGCCCTTCAACATAGAGATAGTCAAGAGCAAGATAGCAGCCCTCATAGGCCGCTATCGCAGCCTCAAGAACGTCTACGAAGGCAAGCAGGTGCACGACGACAAGATAGACAGCATAGCCGTGCCCTCGGCCGACGAGAAGCTCATGGCCCGCATCATGGCCGTGCTCAACCGCGAGATGGCCAACCCCGAGCTTACCGTCGAGCAGCTCGCCTCGGAGGTGGGCCTGAGCCGCGTCCACCTGCACCGCCGCCTCAAGTCGATTACCAACCAGTCGCCGCGCGATTTCATCCGCAACACGCGCCTTCGCGCTGCCGCCGCGCTGCTGGCCGAGAAGCACCTGAGCGTGGCCGAGGCCGCCGACCTCACGGGATTCAACAGCAGCGGCAATTTCACCACGTGCTTCAAGCGGCTCTACGGTGTTACACCGAGCGCCTATGCCGAGGCCCGGAAGGGAAACGCGCAAGCCGTTGATAATCAGTAGCCGCGTTACGTATCAAACAAGAAATGTAACGCCACTGACAGGCTTTTAACACATGCAGTCCGAAGATGTTACACGCCTGAATATATGCGTTACCTTCCAAAACTTAAAAAATGTTGACACTGACTAATTTTGCATAAATTAAAATCCATAAACCGCAAAAATCAGTTTCGTACCATGAAAGCAGCCGCCATCACGACAGCAATAGCACTCGCAGCAGCAGCCTGCACCACCTCGCAGCAGGGCCCCGAGCCCGTTGCCGGCGTGGCGCTCTTCGACACATTCCGCTACGAGGGAAACGATAGCATATATGCTATCTGTCCGCTTGCGGACAGCGCGAGCTTCCACAACCCCATCCTGCCCGGATGGTACTCCGACCCCTCCGTGTGCACCAACGGTGAAGGCGACTATTTCCTGGTCACCTCCACTTTCTGCTACTACCCGGGAGTTCCCATCTTCCATAGCACCGACATGGTGAACTGGCGCCAGATAGGCCACGTGCTTAACCGCGAATCGCAACTCGACAATTTCCCCGGCCAGCACATCAGCGGCGGTATTTTTGCCCCCGCCATCAGCTACAATCCGGCCAACAAAACATACTACATGATCACCACCAACGTGGGCGCAGGCAACTTTTTCGTGAAGACCACCGACCCCTTCGGCGGCCAGTGGAGCGACCCCGTGTACCTCCCCGAGGTGCAGGGCATCGACCCGGCATTCTTCTTCGACGAGGACGGCCGTGCCTACATCGTCAACAACGACGACGCCCCCGACGGCAAGCCCGAATATCCCGGCCACCGCACCGTGCGCGTGGTGGAGTTCGACACCGCCACCGACAAGTGCGTGGGCGAGCGCAAGATCGTGGTCAACAAGGGATGGCGCCCGCAGGACAAGCCCATCTGGTGCGAAGGCCCGCACATCTACAAAATCAACGGCACATACTATCTGATGACAGCCGAAGGCGGCACCGGCGACTGGCACAGCGAGGTGATATACCGCGGTCCCTCGCCCTTCGGCCCCTTCACGCCCTACGAGAAGAACCCGATACTGACGCAGCGCAACCTCGACCGCAACCGCCCGAACCCCGTCACCTGCGCCGGCCATGCCGACCTCGTGCAGACCAAGGAAGGCGACTGGTGGGCCGTGTTCCTGGCATGCCGCCCCAACAAGGCCGGCTTCGAGAACCTCGGCCGCGAGACCTTCATGCTGCCCGTGGAGTGGACTGAAGACGGCTGGCCCGTCATCAACCCCGACATGGAGCCCGTGGCCATGACCGGCACTCGCCCCGGCACCGTGCGCGGCGAGCAGCCAACATTCGGCAACTTCGCCATCACGGAGACTTTCGACTCGACCCGCCTCGACGACGCCTGGATGACCCTGCGCGCGCCCGCGGCCGAGCTCTACTCCCTCAGCTCCCACCCCGGCCACCTGGCCCTGAACTGCGCCGACGCCTCCGCCACCGAGAAGGGCACACCCGCCTTCGTGGCCCGTCGCCTGCAGCACCACGCCTTCGACGCCTCCACCGACATGACCTTCCTGCCCGACAGCGCCTCGCAGGCCGCAGGTCTGCTCCTGTTCAAGAACGAGACCCACCAGTACTTCCTGGGCCGCGGCCTCGACGCCGACGGCAACGACGTGGTCTTCGTAGACAAAATCAGCCCCGACACACTCGAGACCCTCGCCAGCGTGCCCCTGGGCCGCGAGGTGCCCGCCGTGACGCTGCGCGCATCCTCCAAGGACGGCCTCGCCTTCGACTTCGCCTTCCGCACGGCCGACGACGCCGATTTCCGCCCCGTTGCGACAGGCGTCGACGCCCGCCACACCTCCACCGCTGCCGCCGGCGGCTTCACCGGCACCGTGGTCGGCCCCTACGCCACTTCCCGACGATACACATATAATAAATAATAACAAACCTCAAATCTATTAAACGCAAGGAGAAAAACCGTACAAAAAGACAAAAGATTCAAAACCACCTACCAATCATCACATCTCAGGCAGCACAGTCCTGCCATGAAAGTTAAGAAAACACATTAATAACCTGAACTAACCAATCACCAACACATGGAAAATGTAAAGAAATTACTTCGATGCATTTCAGTGCTGACACTGCTGCTCGTGTGCGGAGCTTTCACCGCCCACGCAGAAACAGTGACAGGTACTGTGGTCGACGATACGGGCGAGCCCCTGATCGGCGTCAGCGTAATGCTCAAAGGCAGCAAGGCAGGCGTGACCACCGACATCGACGGAAACTACACCATCCAGGTGGCCGACGTCAAGACCGCCACGCTCACGTTCAGCTACGTGGGCATGGAGCCTCAGGAAATCAAAATCAACGGACGCAAGACCATCAACGTCACCCTCAAGCCCAACAGCAATGCCCTTGAGGAGGTAGTCGTTGTGGGCTATGGCCAGCAGAAAAAGGCATCTGTGGTAGGCGCCATCACACAGACCACTGGCGAAGTGCTCGCCCGCGCAGCAGGTGTGCACGACATTGGCGCCGCCCTCACCGGCAACATGCCCGGCGTCGTAACCACACAGAGCAGCGGTATGCCCGGCGACGAAGAGCCCCAGATCACCATCCGCGGAGCATCGTCCTGGAACAGCTCGTCGCCCGCTGGTGCTCGTGGACGGCATCGAACGCCCCATGAGCTCCGTAGACATGAGCTCCGTGCAGACCATCTCCGCACTCAAGGACGCATCCGCCACCGCTGTCTATGGTGTGAAAGGCGCCAACGGTGTCATCCTCATCACCACCAAGCGCGGTACTGAAGGCAAGGCCAAAATCGACGTAGGCTTCACCGCTACGATGAAGACAATCTCGCGTCTGCCCGACAAATACGACTCCTACGATGCTCTCACCATGACCAACCGCGCCATTGAGCATGAACTTGCGCTCAACCCCGCCTCGTGGAGCTACATGGTGCCCATGGACCGCGTCAACAAATACCGCTACCGTACCTCGATAGAGGACATCGAGCGCTATCCCAATGTGGACTGGCGCAACGAGCTCTTCAAGGACGCAGCAATGAGCTACAATGCCTACATCAACATCGCCGGCGGCACCAATTTCGTGCGCTACTACACGTCGGTCGACTACGTTGACGAAGGCGACCTCTTCCGCAGCTTCGACTCCAGCCGCGGCTTTAACACCGGCTTCGCCTACAACCGCCTCAACGTGCGCTCCAACCTCGACTTCACCATCACCCCCACCACCACCTTCAAGGTCAACGTGGCCGGCAGCAACGGCTCGCGCAAGACGCCCTACAACTCGGCCGGCATGTACACCGTCGACTGGGGCGCAGCACAGATCTGGGGTTCGGTCTACAGCACCGCTCCCGACATCTTCATGCCCCGCTACTCCGACGGCTCCGTGGGCTACTACCCCCTGAACTCGGCACAGGTGACCAACTCCGTGGCCAACATCCTCAACGCCGGCACCATGCGCATGAACACCACGCGCATCAACACCGACTTCGTGCTCGAACAGGACCTCAGCTTCATCACCAAGGGCCTCAACCTGCGCGGCATGGTGTCGTGGGACAACCTCTTCGTGGAGAGCAAGCGAGGCATCGAGATTCCCTCCGGCGCCGCACGCGCCCGCAAGTGGATCGACCCCGCCACCGGCATCGCCACCGTGCAGCCCTACGACGGCCTGTCCCACTTCGACTACCGCACCGACCCCAGCCTTAACCTCCACTCCGGCGAAATCCAGAACGGCAAGACCCAGCGCCACGTCAACTATCAGATTCAGCTCAACTGGAACCGCACGTTCAACAACCTCCACAGCGTCGGCGCCACCGGTGTGTGGACCCGTCAGGAAGACGCCTACGGCAGCGAGATTCCCCGCTACCGTGAGGACTGGGTGTTCCGTACCACCTACGACTTCGACGGTCGCTACCTCATCGAATACAACGGTGCCTACAACGGCTCCGAGAAGTTCGGCAAAGGCTACCGTTTCGGATTCTTCAACTCCGGAGCCATCGGCTGGCGTATCGCGGCGAACCGTTCTTCAAGCCCCTCACGCCCTACATCAACAACCTGAAAATCCGCGCCACCTACGGTGAAATCGGCGACGACACCGGCGACCGCTGGCTCTACATGGACCAGTGGGCCTTCGGCGGCAACGCCATCATGGACGGCTCGGCCAAGCCCGGCAACACCAGCCCCTACTCCTACTACTATCAGACCATCATGGGCAACCCCGACGCCCACTGGGAAAAAGTGAAGAAGTTCAACTTCGGTATCGACTATGGCTTCCTCAACGACATGTTCGCAGGCTCCGTCGAAATATTCAAAGACAAGCGTAACGACATCCTCATCAAAGGCAGCGAACGCTCCGTGCCCAGCTACTTCGGTGGTTCCGCCCCCACGGCAAACCTCGGTAAGGCCGAGTCCAAAGGTTTCGAAATCGAGCTGCGCTTCAACTATCCAATCAACAAGGACATGCGCGTATGGGCCAACATGAACATGACCCACGCCGCCAACAAAATCATCGAGCGCGACGACCCCGCCCTGCGCCCGCCTACCTCAACCAGGCAGGCTACGCCATCGGCCAGAACCGCTCGCACATCGATGCAGGCTTCCTCAACAACTACGACATGATCTACGGTGCACCAGCCTTCGAAACCAACAACGAGCAGCGCCTTCCCGGCGACTACTATATTGTCGACTTCAACGGTGACGGCATCATCGACTACAACGACTCGCGCACCCTACGGCTACACCGAAACCCCGCAGAACACCTACAACGCCACCCTCGGCTTCGAATGGAAAGGCTTCAGCGTCTTCGCTCAGTTCTACGGCGTCACCGGCGTGAGCCGCACCGTCGACCTGCGCAGCTTCGAGAACCAGATGAACAACGCCTACGACCTGCACCGCGACTGGTGGAGCGCCGACGGCTCCGGCGACATGCTCGTGCCCCGCTGGCTGTCGACCCCCTACCGCAACGCCTACGGCACACAGTGGCTCTACGACGGCTCCTACATCCGTCTGAAGAACGTGGAAATTGCCTACACCTGGAACGCCGGCTGGATCAAGAAGCTCGGCCTCAGCAACCTCAAGGTCTACCTCAACGGCAACAACCTCTGGCTCTGGACCCGTATGCCCGACGACCGCGAGATCCGACCACGGATATGCCGCCACTGCCTACCCGACAGCCCGCCGCTTCAACCTCGGCGTGAAGTTCTCACTCTAATCATCATGAAAACAATGAAATTCAAAATATCCACTTTCTTCACCTGCACGGTCCTCGCACTGGCCTCCGCCTCTGTGCTGACATCCTGCGAAGACTATCTCGACAAGGACCCCGACTCGACGGTCAGCCCGAGCGACGCCTTCAAGGATTTCACCAACTTCCAGGGCTATCTTGAAGAAATCTACAACTGCGTGCCCAACAAGAACATCCACTACTGGACCTGCACCTGGAACCTCGGCGACGACGAATGGCTCGTGCCCGCAGGCAACTGGCACATGCTCCACCAGGTGGACCTCGGCAACTTCTGGGCCTGGCAGGACGGCAACCTCGGCCAGGCAGGCTTCTGGTTCGACAAAGCAGCCGACCGTCTCAACCCCCGGAGCACCAACCAGCAGGACCACGCCCTCTACGGCCACGCATGGTACTGCATCCGCAAGTGCAACATGGGTCTGGAGAACATGGACAAACTCACCGGCACCGACGAGGAGCGCCGTCTGCTCCAAGGACAGATGCTCTTCTTCCGCGCATGGTGGCACTTCGAGATGATGCAGTTCCTCGGCGGACTACCCTACCTCGACCGCACCATCCCCGCCAGCGAATCGCCCACAGAAAAGCGGCTCTCCTTCCAGGAAGCAGCCGACAAGTGCGCTGCCGACTTCCGCGCCGCCGCCGACCTACTCCCCCTCGACTGGGACAACACCACCGTAGGCCGCAAGACCATCGGCCACAACGACTTCCGCCTCAACAAAATCATGGCTCTCGGCTACCTCGGCAAATCGCTGCTCTGGGCCGGCTCGCCCCTGATGGAGAACGGACCCCAGACCGGCGGCGGACAGACCTACAACTACAACACCGAATACTGCCAGCGCGCCGCCAAAGCATTCGGCGAACTGCTGACGCTCGTCGAAAGCGGCCAGACGCAGTATGCCCTCGCCGAGTTCAACTACAAGAACATCTACGACCACGTGAAGGCCGACGACGCCGTCACCTGCTACAGCGACATCTTCTGGAGCTCCAAGAACCAGGGTAAAGTGCCCGGCAGCACCGAATCCATCTTCCGCGCTCCCTCGCTCGCATGGGCTAACGGCGGTCCCAACTCGTTCATCGCCTACAACTACTCGCGCACCTTCAGCCCCAACTTCCTGCCTGAAAGCCGCGACAACCTTGTGCACCACCCCACGGCCAACTATGTCGAGTACTACGGCATGGCCAACGGACTGCCCATCGACGACCCCGACTCGCGGCTACGACAAGACCCATCCCTACAAGAACCGCGACCCGCGCTTCTACCACGACATCGTATTCGACGGCTTCAAATTCATCAACGGCTCCACCGACGACGTGAACAAGTACGCCGCCCTCTACACCGACGGCCGCTGGCGCAACCTGACAGACGCCAGCTCCACGGGCTACTTCTATCAGAAGCTCGTGCCCCACACCGCCAACGGTGTCGACAAGATGGACGACTACCCCTACAACCCCAACGCCGACGTACCCTACATGCGTCTGGCCGACATCTACCTGATGTATGCCGAGGCAGCAGGCGCGGCCGCAGGCGCCAACGGCCGCAGCGACAACTACAGCCTCACCGCCGTCGATGCAGTCAACGTCATCCGCGACCGCTGCGGCGCAGGCCACGTGAACGCCAAGTACACCGGCAGCCGCGAGCGCTTCCTCGACGAAGTGCGCCGCGAACGCGCCGTCGAGCTCGCCTTCGAGGGTCTGCGCTTCAACGACCTCCAGCGCTGGCTCCTGCTCACCGAGCCCAAGTACACGCTCAAGACCTCCCACGAGTTCATCCGCGTGGAGAACGACGACTTCTACAAGAGCAACGACCCCGCCGAGGCACGCGTGGCCGAATTCCACAGCGAGCCCCTGTTCCAGCGCTCGTTCACGTCGAAGCACTACTGGTTCCCCCTCAAGAAAGCGACACCCAGATGTACGAAGGCTTCGAACAGAACCCCGGCTGGTAAGACCCACTCTAATATCAATCAAGAATATCACATTTCAATATATGATACCGACACAGAAAAGAGCCTTGACCCTGCTGATGGGCGCCGCATGCATCCTGCCCGCAACGGCACAGGACGCAGCTCCCGACAGCGTAGCCAAGGGCATTCACACGGAAGCCACGTTCCGCACTGCCGCTCCCAGCAGCATTGTCGGAGGCATCACCGTGGTGGACGTAGAAAAGAATCAGAAGAAGGACCACACCTTCGGCGTGCTCGATAACATGCAGGGCTTCGTCAGCGGCTGGAACGGCAACTCGCTCTGGGCCATGGACGGCGACAACGACGGCGGCTACCTCGTCATCGTCGACGGCGTGCCCCGCAAGGCAGGCGACGTGCTCCCCAGCGAGGTCAAGGACATGACCTTCCTGAAGAGCGCCGCAGCCACCGTGCTCTACGGCAGCCGTGCCGCCAAGGGCGCCATCCTCATCACCACCAAGCGCGGCGAGGAGAAACCCCTGACCATCACCGTCAACGGCAACGCCGGCTGGAACATCGCCAAGGGCTATCCCGAATACATCGGCTCGGCCGAGTACATGACCCTCTACAACAAGGCCCGTGCACTCGACGGCTACACCGACCCCGCCTACAGCGAGGCCGACATCTACAACACGGCCAGCGGCCTCAACCCCTACCGCTATCCCAACGTCGACTTCTACAGCAGCGACTACATCGGCAAGGTCAAGAACCGCTACGACGCCACTATGCAGATTCAGGGCGGCAACAAGCGCGCGCGCTTCTACACCAACATCTCCTATTTCTATGAGGACGACATCTTGAAAATAGGACAGGCCAAGGACAACAACAACAACCGTTTCAGCGTGCGCGGCAACGTGGACGTCGACATAACCGACTGGATTTCGGCCCATGTCGGCACCTACACCACCTTCTACAGCTCGCGCGGCGGCCACAGCATCCAGGACGGCGACAACTACCTCGACTACTGGCAGGTAGCATCCACGTTCCGCCCCAACCGCATCGCGCCGCTCATCCCGCTGAGCCTCATCGACCCCAACGCCCTCGCGGCCCTCGAGCTCGTAGGCGGCAGCAACAACATCATCGACGGAAAGTACTTCCTGAGCGGCACCAACATCGACAACAAGAACATCTTCGCCAACTACTACGCAGCCGGCTACAACAAGCACACGGCCCGCAACTTCCAGTTTGACGCAGGTGTCAACATCGACCTGGCCCGCCTGCTCCCCGGCCTTACCTTCCACACGCAGTTCGCAGCCGACTACGCCACCAGCTACAACACGGCCTTCACCAACGAATATGCCGTCTACATCCCCACCTGGAGCAACTACGGCGGCCAGGACATGATCGTAGGCCTCACCAAGGAAGGCATCGACAAGAAGAGCGGCGTGCAGAACGTCAGCAACTCGACCGACAACCAGACCATTTCGTTCAACGCCGACTTCCAGTATCGCCGCACCTTCAACAAAGTGCACAACATCGAGACCATGATCCTGGCCAACGGCTGGCAGAAGACCCTCACCGGAGTCTACCACCGCACCACCAACGTCAACCTCGGCATCCGCGCCGCCTACGACTACGCAGGTCGCTATTTCGCGGACTTCCAGGCCGCTGAGGTGCACTCCTCCAAGCTGGCTCCCGGCCACCGCAACGCATTCTCGCCGTCGCTCACCCTCGGATGGCGCATGCAGGAGGACTTCTTCCGCAACACCAGTGCCGTCAACGACCTCTCGCTCTCCGTCAGCGGAAGCATCCTGCATCAGGACCTCGACCTCGCCGACTACTACATGTGGCGCGGTAACTGGGGCACCGGCGGCTGGTTCAGCTGGGGCGACATGGGCGGTGCAGCCGCCTACTACCCCACGCGCGGCGAGAACCTCGACCTCACCTTCGTGAAGCGCAAGGAAATCAGCGCCACGCTGAAGGGCTCGTTCTTCCAGCGCATGATCAACGCCCACGTCGACTTCTTCATCAACGAGATGAACGGCCTGCTCGTCGATCCTTCGGCCAACACGCTCTTCCCCGACCACCTCAAGACCTACTACCCCGAGGCTTCGTTCGTTCCCTACGTGAACTACAACAACAACCGCCGCATGGGTCTTGACTTCGCCATCGACTGGACCAAGCGCTTCGGTGACCTCGGCGTGAAGCTCGGCGTAGTAGGCACCTGGTACAACACCAAGGCCACCAAGCGCGATGAAGTCAACACCTACGCCTATCAGAACCGCGAGGGCAAACCCATCGACGGCATCTGGGGCTACCAGAGCGCCGGCATCTTCCAGAGCGCCGAGGAAATCAAGGATGGCCCGACCAGAGCGCGCTCGGCAGCGAGGTCAAGCCCGGCGACATCAAGTACGTGGACCAGAACGGCGACAAAATCATCGACAGCAAAGACCAGGTGTATCTGGGCAAAGCCGGATGGTACGGCTCGCCTTTCATGCTCGGCCTGAACTTCAGTGTCAGCTTCAAGGGCTTTACGCTCTTCGCTCTCGGCACCGGCAACTGGGGCGGCCAACGCTTCCCTCGCAGGCAACAGTACTACTACGCCACCGGCACCGACAAGTACTCAGCTGAAATGCGCAACGCATGGACTCCCGAAACCGCAGCCACCGCCACCCTGCCCCGCCTAACCACGGGCAACGGCGCCAACAACACCGTGGCCAGCGACTACTGGATCTACAGCACCGACGCCTTCCGCCTGGCCAAGCTGCAGCTCACCTACGACATGCCCGAATCGCTCATGAAGAAATGCTTCCTCAGCGGCGCCAGCATCTACGTAAGCGGCAGCAACCTCTTCACCTTCGGCAAGAACCGCAAGATCCTCGACACGAACATCGGCTCGGCTCCCGCCTACCGCCTGTTCAACGTCGGTCTCACACTCAAGATTTAAATCTCGGACAGTACTATGAAATCTTTCTATAAAATAGCAGCCATCGCTGCGCTGGCAGTAGCGTCCGCATCGTGCGACGACCTGTTCGACCCCGCCTTCGAGCCGTCGCAGGACCTCAACACGATCAAGGACTTCCCCAAGTATGCCGACGGCCTACTCTACGACGCCTACCTCCTGATGCCCTACGGCTCCGACGTGAAATCGGACCTCGCCACCGACGACGCAGTCAGCAACGACAACGCCAACGACTACCTGAAGGTGGCCACCGGCAGCTGGACCGCCAACAACGGCACGCTCTCCTACTGGAAGAACGGCCGCGCAGGCATCCAGTTCGTCAACCTGCTGCTCTCCAAGGTCGACGAAGTCGACTTCAGCGACACCGAACGCGTGCAGCAGCTCTTCGCACGACCGCATCAAAGGCGAGGCTCTCGGCCTGCGCGCCCTGTTCATGTTCCACCTGCTGCGCCAGCACGGCGGCTGGGCAGGCGGCGAGCTCCTCGGCGTGCCCCTGCTGCTCGAACCCGAAGGCGCCTCCAGCGACTTCAACCAGCCCCGCGCCACCTTCAAGGCCTGCGTAGAGCAGATCTACAGCGACGTGGCCGCAGCCGTCGAGCTGCTCCCCCTCGACTACGTGGACGCTACCAGCGAAGCCGACATCCCCGCCAAGTACCGCGAGATGGGCATCAGCATCGACGAGTACATCCGCGTGTGCGGCGTGGGCTTCAACGGCCGTATGTGCGGCCGCATCGCCCGCGCCATCGCCGCCCAGACTGCCCTGCTGGCCGCCAGCCCCGCCTTTGCCGACGGCAGCGGTGTGGACTGGGCCGAGGCAGCCGACAAGGCAGCCGACCTGCTCGCCCTCAACAACGGCCTCGCAGGCATCGCACCCCGCGGCTACATCTACTATGGCGACGACATCGACAAGCTGGCCTCCAGCAACGGCACCGAGATACTCTGGCGCGCCAACATCGAGGAGAACAACACCCTCGAGTCGGCCAACTTCCCGCCCTCGCTCCGCGGCACCGGCCGCGTGAACCCCACGCAGAACCTCGTCGACGCCTTCCCCATGGCCAACGGCTATCCCATCACCGACAGCCGCGCCAACTACGACGCCAAGAACCCCTACGCAGGCCGTGACCCCCGTCTGGCCGAGTACATCGTGGTCAACGGCAGCAAGTGGGGCCACAACAACGCCTACCATCACCACCGGCGTCTACGGCACCAACAACGATGCTCTCAACGCCGAGCAGGGCTACTCCACCCGCACCGGCTACTACATGCGCAAACTGCTCCGCGCCAAGTGCAACGTCGACCCCTCCGTGAACACCACGCAGAACCACGTCACCGCGCGCATCCGCTTCACCGAGATCTACCTCGCCTATGCCGAAGCTGCCAACGAGGCATGGGGACCCACCGACAGCCGCAAGGGCTACAGCGCCTACGACGTGATCAAGGCCATCCGCTCCCGCGCCGGCATCGGCCAGAACGGCACCGACCCCTATCTGGAGAGCGCACGCGCCAGCAAGGACGCAATGCGCGAGCTCATCCGCAACGAGCGCCGCATCGAGCTCTGCTTCGAGGGCATGCGCTTCTGGGACCTCCGCCGCTGGAAAGCCGACCTCAACGAGCCCGCACGCGGCATGCGCATCACCAACGCCAACGGCGCCCTCAACTACGAAGTCATCGACGTCGAGAACGCGCAACTACGACGACTACATGATTTACGGCCCCATACCCTACGGCGAGACCGTCAAGTTCAGCAACCTCGTGCAAAACGACGGCTGGAAGTAATAAAAACCCGTCTCTCTCCGTTATAATTTCCAACCATCATTATCAATACAGACATGAAATTCAACAAATATACCGCAATCATCGCTGCTCTCGCAGCCACAGGCGCAGTGACCTCCTGCAAGAACGCCGGCCAGGATTTCCCCGACTACGAAGGCGGCGTCAGCGTGTCGTTCGCACACCAGTATCCCGTGCGCACCCTCGTCATGGGCGAGGACACCTACGACACCAGCGTCGACAACGCCCACGCCTGCGACATCTACGCCACCATGGGCGGTGCCTACAAAGGCCGTAAGATCACGCTCGACATAGCCGTGGACAACAGCCTCGTCGACAATCTCACCTTCGACGGCACCAAGCCCGTCAAGGCCATGCCCGAGAGCTACTACACGCTCGCCTCGAACAAAATCGACTTCGGCGGCAAGCACATGGGAGCCGTACGCGTCAACTTCACCGACGCCTTCTTCAACGACCCCGACGCACTTGACAACAACTACGTCATCCCCGTCGTAATCAAGGGCCAGAAGGGCGCCGACTACATCCTCGCCGGCACTCCCGCCGTCGAAGGCTCCACGCCTCCCCGCACCCTCGGCTCGGCCTGGACCGAAGCCCCCAAGGACTATGTGCTCTACTGCGTCAAGTACATCAACAAGTACGACGCCGAGTACGCCACCCGCGGCATCGACAAAATCACCGAAGGCGGCAAGACCATCATCAACAAGCGCCACGCCGCCTACGTCGAGAACGACGAGCTGCGCGACGTCCACACCCGCAACCTCAGCACGGCGGTCTACCCCGTCAGCACTGTCATCACCCTGCCCGACGGCACGCCTCAGACCCTCACCTGCGAGCTTATCCTGAGCTTCAACGACAAGGACGAGTGCACCATCAGCACCGACACCCCCGGCTGCACCGCAAGCGGCACCGGCAAGTTCGTGCTCAAAGGCGACAAGAACAGCTGGGGCGGCAAGGACCGCAACGCCCTCTACCTCGATTACAACGTAGACTTCGGCACACGCAGCATGCAGACCTTCGACACCCTCGTGGTCAAGAGCCGCAACGTGGTCTTCGGGACGTTCAACCCCGAGTATATTCAATAATTCATAACTTTCGGCCGCATCCGGGCGCACGCAAGAAAGCCCGGATGCAGCTGAAACACAAGCAAGACACATGAAACTTCTCAATATACTGACTCTCAGCGCCTCCACCGCGGCCCTCGTCGTCGCTGCAGGTTGCGCCGACGACTTCGACACCAACGGTTTCAAAGTCGACCAGCCGCAGGAGAGCTCGCAGTACGAGTATCTCCAGGCCTACGGCCCGCTGAAATCCTATGTCAATCCCGCAGGCGTCGGCCCGAAGTTCCGTCTGGGCGGTGCAGTGGATGCAAGCCAGTTCAACCAGCGCGGCCTCGTCTACGCCCTCGCCGTGTCCAACTACGACGAAATCACCTTCGGCAACCACATGAAGCACAACTTCGTGATGGCAGCCGACGGCTCGATGGACTTCGGCACCATCCGCTCCGCCATCGAGACCGCACGCGGCGCAGGCATGAAAATCTTCGGCCACACCCTCTGCTGGCACGAACAGCAGCAGGGCAAGTATCTGCTCGGCCTGCTCAAGGACCGTGAGATACCCGATGCCGGCGAGAAATGGACCAACGTGGTCGAGAACTCCGACTGCGAAGGCTCCGACCTTTCCAACTACCGCATGAACCAGGGCGACGGCCAGGGCATCGTAGAGCCCAACGTGGCCGAGGAAGACGGCAACCACATCCTCGTGGTCAACACCAACGCCGACCCCGCCAACACCTACGACGCACAGTTCTTCGTGACGTCGAACCACGTGTTCCACGAAGGCGACCAGATCGTGCTGAAATACCGCGCCAAGGCCAAAATCGCCGCAAAGGCCGAGACTCAGGCCCACAAGGCTCCCGGCGGCTACCTGCACTGGGACATGTTCGGCAACCAGGACATCACCACCGACTGGAAGGAATTTGAAGTGAGCAGCACCCTCTCCGACAAGCACGAGGGCCTGCAGACCATCGCCTTCAACCTCTCCGTGACCAAGGACGCCAACACCTTCTACTTCGACGACGTAGAGCTCTCGCTCCTGGAAAAGGCAGGCAGCGTCAACATCCCCGTCGACGTATTCTCCGACGACTTCTCCGCCGAGTCGTCCATGATCGGCTGGGGCAACGGCTCCACCCGCGAAATAGTGGACGGCGTCATGCAGATGACCAACCCCTCCGAGGTCAACTCCTGGGAGGCTCAGGCTGGCTACGACTTCGCCAACCCAATGGAAGAAGGCACCCAGTACTTCCTCAAGCTTAAGATCAAGGGCACGAAGGCCGGCAGCATCGGCGCTGGCTTCCAGAACCCCGACGGCTACAAGGGCTGCGGCGACTTCGCAAGCATCAACATCACCACCGACTGGAAGGAAGTGACCGTCGCCGCCACCTGCGCGGGCCCCGGCGCCACACGTTTCCTTTTCAGCTACGGTAAGTATGCCGGCACCATCTACATCGACGAGCTCTCGCTCTACTACGAGAAGAGCGCCAACGCCATCCCCCTCACCCCCGAGGAGAAGGCCGAGATTCTCAAAGACGAGATGAAGCGCTGGGTTTACGGCATGATGGAAGCCTGCGACGGCTATGTCACTGCATGGGACGTAGTCAACGAAGCCATCATGGACGGCGGCAACTACGGCGTGAAGCACGGTGAAAACGATCCCGACAACTTCTACTGGCAGGACTACCTCGGCGACAACTACGTGCGCTACGTCGTTCAGTACGCCCGCGAAGCCTTCGCAGAGTACGGCGGCAACCCCGACGAGCTCCTGCTCTTCGTCAACGACTACAACCTCGAGGCCTCCTACAACAACACGGCCAAGACCGACGGCATCATCCGCACCATCGCACGATGGGAAGCCGACGGCGAGACCCGCATCGACGGCATCGGCACACAGATGCACGTCAGCTACAGCCTCGATCCCGCATGGCAGGCCAAACAGGAGCAGTGCGTTGTGGACATGTTCACCAAGCTCGCCGCCAGTGGCAAGCTCGTGCATGTGTCGGAGCTCGACATGGGTATCCAGGACGAAAACGGCAACACCATCAAGACCGGCGACCTCACTTTCGAGCAGAAGCAGCTGATGAGCGACTATTATAAATTCATCATCACCAAGTTCTTCGAAATCATCCCGAAAGAACAGCAGTACGGCATCGTGCAGTGGGCCGCCACCGACAGCCCCGAAGGCAGCGGTTGGCGTGCCGGAGAGCCCATCGGCATCTGGGATATCAACTACTCCCGCAAGCCTGCCTACGCCGGATGGTGCGAAGGCCTGCAGGAAGGCACAGTCCAGTAAATCCCCCATCCCCTTTCATAGCGACAGGCTGTGCCATCCGGCACAGCCTGTTTTATTTGTAGAAATATTTGGTCAAAAACAAACTGAGCGAAAGAAAGTTGAGTCTCGGGCGAGGTTTAATGAACATTTTTACTATCTTTGCCACAAGCAAATGCGTCCTTCCCGAATGAAAGGCGCGCCACACTTTGCGAAACCTTAAATACCATGGATATGTTCAGAAAATTTGCTACCGCAGGATTGCTTCTCGTGCTGGCCCTGTGTGCTCAGTCGGCGTCAGCTGCCAAAATCTATCAGCTGGCCGACGCCACAGTCTACCTTAAGGACGGCACGACCGAACAATACAACGGAGCCACAAAGCTGTCGATGCCGCACAAAAGCGATGCCCTCCAGAGAGTGGAAAACGCCTATACCCGGAAGCAGAAAAAGGCGGGCGAGATAGCATCGGCCGGAGTCGACTCCGTGGTCATGTGGCTGCCGACGCGGCCCGACAGCCGCTATACGTTCGTCTTCGTGCCCAAGTACGGATGGTGCAATCTCCTCGACAAAACGGCGCAATCCACCGCCTACCTCTACTCCGAAGGCGGATACCGCATACGGCCTGACGGCGGGCTGTGGTTCTACAACACGCAGAAACTGATAGTAGACCGCGACGGCAAGAAAGCCGACCTGAAGAACCCCTACAGCATGAAGCCGGAGAAATTCGCCCGCGAACTGGCCGGAATATCGGGAGGAGACACCCGTCTCGAAGCACGGCTCAAGTATCTTCTGGGACGGGAACTTCCCGAGAACTACGTGCGCGTGGTTAAAATGAACGGCGACACAATCTACGGCTATCTCCACAACGACGCCAAGACGATAGCCAAAAACATGTTCTCGAAATCGGGCTCGGTGCTGCAATACATCAACATCAGCGAGGAGCCCGACAGCAAGGCTACACGCTATTCGGCCGATGACGTCAGCGAGATACGATGGTTCGACAACAACATCGCGCCCAATACGCGAGTATCCGTGTCGATGAATTCCCCGCTCATGTTCAAGCCCAAGCATTATACACGCGGCTTCACATGGCTGTGGGACCGACGTCCGGCCGGCTGCATAGTCAAATGGGAAGCATGGGAGACCACCGGCGGCCAGAACCCCGTCAGCCGCCTCGTTCCTGCTGTAAGCGTATATTTCGAAGGCACCAAGGGCGCGTATATGCTCTACTGCAACGGTTCGGTAAGCTTTGGCCGGCTCTATCATTATATGAAAAATGCTGCTCCCGAATTTCATAAAATGCTGAAAGAATACTATGGCGACAGCCCCGATGCGAAAGCCCACTGCAACGAACTTAAAGACAATCCGTCGAGAATCCTCGACCTTTACGAAGAATACCTCAAGACCCACGATTACATCGACGACCGTCCCGATGTGAAAGTGTCGGACGACGAAAAAGATGATAAAAAAGGCGGACAGAAATAAAAAAAATTGAAAGTCTCACGACTTCCAATCCGTTAACCTTAAAATCTATACCATGAAAACACGATGCAAAGGTAACGTCTTCGGTCCACATATGCAAATAATGGCGGCAAAAATTGCCATTTTTAACACTTATTTAAGAATAATTCCACCTCGGCAGCATTTTTAGCGGAAATATTCCACGCAGCGGCGCTCAGAAATCTATCAGCGGGTAGAGGCGGGCGGCGCGCTCGCGGCGCTCAAGCTCGAAGTGCCACCACTCGCGACGGATGGTGCGGAAGCCTGCGGCCGTCATGACTGCGCGCAGCAGGCGGCGGTTGGCCAGCTCGGCGCGGCTGATGGCTCCGCGGCGCAGCAGCTCGGCCTCGGCGGTGATGTGGGCCTCGGGGCCGAGATGGTCGACGGGCGTGCCCATGGGCAGTTCGCGACCGAGACTGTCGCAGAGCGTCACGTCGACGGCCAGGCCGAAGTTGTGGACGCCGCCTCCGCGTGCGGGGTTGGCCACGTAGCGGGCCTTGGGCGTGCCTCGCACGGCAGCGAACATGGCCCGCTGCACGCTCACGGGGCGCGCGGCGTCCTTGACCATGAGGCGCAGCCCCGGCGCACGGCGGCGCAACTCTCGGCGCGCACGCTGCAGAGCCTCGGCAGCGCGGGGGTGCAGATAGGCGTGGCGCAGGCTGTCGTAGAGCACACGGCCGGCGAAATTGTCGGGGCGTGCATACATCAGGTCGACGAAGGCGTCGGGCACGGCGCGGGCCACGTCGACGTAGCCCGCACGGCTCAGCCGCAGCTCCACCGAGCTGAGCCCGCCGGATGGCGCGGCTGCATGGGCCGTCAGCGCGGCGGCGAGTAGCACGAGGGCGGCAAGGAGGCGGTTCATGGCGCTTGGAGCGGTCAGAAGATGCGTTTATGGCCGCGGGGCTTGCGGCAGGCGTCGGTCAGCGGACAGCCGTCGCAGCCGCTGTGGCACGCCTCGTCGTCGCGGCCATGCAGGCGGCGCCACACACGGCGCGCCACGAAGGCCGCGGCCACGGCAAGCACCGCTATCACTACTGTCAGCTGCCAGTCCATAGCGGGGTCATTTCTTGGCCTTGGGCAGCTTGCGGGCGAGCTGCGCGGGGGTGAGTTCGGCAGGATACTTGTCGAAGGGCAGACGCAGCGTGCAGCCCTCGGCATAGCGGCTGCAGCCGTAGGCCGCGCGTCCGCGCAGCAGGTGGCCCTTGCCGCATTCGGGGCAGACTATCTCGTCGAGGCTCTTCACGGCCTTGCGGCGCGGCGTCTTGGGCTTGTCGGCATTGGCCGCCTTGTCGCCCGCCGCAGTCTTTGCGCCCCCCTGAGGCTGCTGCACGGCGTTGATGCAGCGGCCGCTGTTGTCGTGCATCACGTCGTCGACTATGCGCGCTATCATCTCCTTGAGCTCGGCTATGAACTCGGCGGGCGAGTAGTCGCCGCGCTCTATGCGGCGCAGCTTGTTCTCCCAGATGCCAGTCAGCTTGGCCGACTTGAGGAGCTCGTCGCGTATGGTGTCGATGAGGTCGACACCCGCGGCCGTGGGCGCTATGGCCTTGCGGCGGCGCTCTATGTAGCCGCGCTTGAAGAGGGTCTCTATGATGGCGGCACGGGTGGAGGGGCGTCCGATGCCGTTCTCCTTCATGGCCTCGCGCAGCTCCTCGTCGTCCACAGTCTTACCGGCCGACTCCATGGCTCGCAGCAGCGTGCCCTCGGTGTAGTATTTGGGCGGCTGTGTGGTCTTCTTGATCAGGCGCGGCTTGTGGGGGCCGCTCTCGCCCTTCTCGAAGGCCGGCAGCACGGCCTCGGCGTCGGATTCCTTGTCGGCGTCGGCTTCGGCGTTGCCGTTCTTGTCGCCTTCGAAGACGTTGCGCCAGCCCGGGTCGGTTATCACCTTGCCCGTGGCGCGGAAAGCCATGTCGCCGGCACGCGCCTCGACGGTGGTGGCCTCGAAGCGGCAGTCGGGATAGAAGGCGGCGATGAAGCGCAGCGCTATCAGGTGGTAGAGCTGGCGCTCCAGGCCCACGAGCACCGTGGGCGACTGGCCCGTGGGTATGATGGCATGGTGGTCGGTCACCTTGGAGTTGTCGAACACCTTCTTGCTCTTGGGTATCTTGGCGGCGAGCACGGGTGCCGTCAGCGGCGCATAGGGTGTCATGCGCCGCAGTATGTCCGGCACCTTGGGATAGATGTCCTCGCTGAGGTAAGTGGTGTCAACACGCGGATAGGTGGTCACCTTCTTCTCGTAGAGGCTCTGTATCAGCCTGAGGGTGTCGTCGGCGCTCCATCCCCAGCGGCGGTTGCACTCCACCTGCAGCGATGTGAGGTCGAACAGGCGCGGGGGCGCCTCGCGGCCGGCCTTCTTGGTGACGCCCGTGATTTCGAGCGGCAGGGGCTTCACGCGCTCCATGGCCTCGCGGGCCTTGTCGGGGTCGGTGAAGCGGCCGGCTGCGGCCGAGAAGTCGGCGCCGCGATACTCTGTGTGCAGTTCCCAGAAGTCCTCGGGGCGGAAGTTGTCGATTTCGCGCTGGCGCTCGACGATGAGGGCCAGCGTGGGTGTCTGCACGCGGCCCACGCTGAGCACGCGGCGGCTGCCGCCGCCGTAGCGCAGCGAGTAGAGGCGCGTGGCGTTCATGCCGAGCATCCAGTCGCCGATGGCGCGTGAGAGTCCTGCCAGGTAGAGGTTGTCGAACTTGGCCGCGGGCTTGAGCGAGCTGAAGCCCTCGCGGATCGACTCGTCGGTCAGCGACGAAATCCACAGGCGCCGCACGGGGCACGCGCATCCGGCCTTCTGCATCACCCAGCGCTGTATCAGCTCGCCCTCCTGGCCGGCATCACCGCAGTTGACCACCTCGTCGGCGCGTCTATGAGGCTCTTGATCACGGCAAACTGGCGCTTGTAGCTGTCCACGTCGATGAGCTTGATGCCGAACTTTGGCGGCACCATGGGCAGGCGGCTGAGGCTCCACGGCTTCCATAGGTCGGTGTAGTCGTGCGGTTCCTTCAGGCAGCAGAGATGGCCGAAGGTCCATGTGACGCACCAGTCTCCTCCTTCAAAATAGCCGTCGCGGCGCACGTTGGCTCCGATGATGGCGGCAATGTCGCGGGCCACGCTCGGTTTCTCGGTGATGCAGAGCTTCATTCGTCGCGCTTCGATTGCTGCCAGGCGGCTTCCATCTCGTCGAGGCTCATGTCGGCCACGCTGCGGCCCTGAGCCGCCGCCACACTCTCGATGTGGCCGAAGCGGCGCATGAACTTGGCGTTGGTGTGCTCCAGGGCCGTGTCGGGGTTGACGCCGTAGAGGCGCGCGGCGTTGACCACGGCGAAGAGCAGGTCGCCGAACTCGGCTTCCACCTGCGCCTTGTCGCCGTCGGCTATGGCGCGGGCCACCTCGGCGCGTTCTTCGTCGACCTTGTCCCACACCTGCGCGGGGTCCTCCCAGTCGAAGCCCACGTGCGAGGCTTTCTCCTGTATGCGGAAGGCCTTGATGAGCGAGGGCAGCGCGCGGGGCACACCGGCCAGCACCGTGCGGTTGCCGCCCTTCTCCTTGAGCTTGATTTTTTCCCAGTTGTCGGCCACCTGCTCGGCGTCGTCGGCCTTGACCTCGCCGAACACGTGCGGATGGCGGAATATGAGCTTGCTGTTCAGGGCGTCGCACACGTCGGCAATGTCGAAGCGGCCCTGCTCGTCGGCAATCTTGCTGTAGAAGAGTATGTGCAGCAGCACGTCGCCCAGCTCCTTGCGCAGCGAGTCGCTGTCGGTGTCGGCATGCATGAGGGCGTCGCTGAGCTCATACACTTCTTCTATGGTGTTGGGGCGCAGGCTCTCGTTTGTCTGCTTGGCGTCCCAGGGGCATTTGACGCGCAGAATCTCGAGCGTGTCGATGACGCGCCCCAGGGCTTCCATGCGTTCTTGGCGGTTGTGTATCATTTGTCGTTGTAGTTGGATATGCCATGCTGCAGCCACTCTACGAAGGCCTCGGCGTTCTCGTCGTAGCTGCGCGAGGGGCCCAGGGGGCGTCCCTCGTTGTCGAGCATGATGTAGTAGGGCTGTGTGGCGCTGGCGAACTTGTGGCGCTGCAGATAGCTCCAGCGGTCGCCCACGGTCTCGATGTCGACGGGCGGCCGTTTTCCTCCACGGTGTAGGGTGCGGCGAGGCGGGTCTTGTCGTCGACCATGAGCTTGATGAGCACGAAGTTGTTCTCTAACAGCTCGCGCACGGCGGGAGTGTCGAACACGGCGCCCTCCATCTTGCGGCAGTTGACGCAGCCGTAGCCCGAGAAGTCGATGAGCACGGGCAGATTGTGCTCGGCGGCATAGGCCATGCCCTGGTCGTAGTCGTCGAACTCGCGGAACTCGCCGCCATAGAGGTTGAAGTCCTGCGTGTGAGCGGCGGAGCGAAGGCGCTGATGGCCTTGAGCGGCGCGCCCCAGAGGCCGGGTAGCAGATAGACGGCGAAGCTGAACGAGCACACGGCCAGGAAGAAGCCGCCCACGCTGGTGTGGCCTGCGGGCGAGTCGTGGCTGAAACGCAGCTTGCCCAGCAGGTACAGGCCCAGCAGCACGAAGAGCACTATCCAGAGCGACGAGGAACACCTCGCGGTCGAGGATGTGCCAGCCGTAGGCAAGGTCGGCCACCGAGAGGAACTTGAGCGACAGGATGAGCTCGACGAAACCGAGCACCACCTTGACGCTGTTGAGCCAGCCGCCGCTGCGGGGCATCTCCTTGAGCATGGACGGGAAGAAGGCGAAGAGGCCGAACGGCAGAGCCAGGCCGAGGGCGAAGCCGCCCATGCCGAGCGCCGGCCCCATCACGTTGCCCTGCGATGCAGCCTCCACAAGCAGCGTGCCTATGATGGGGCCTGTGCAGGAGAACGACACGAGCACGAGCGTCAGAGCCATGAGGAAGATGCTCAGCATGCCGCTGCTGCTCTCGGCTTTGCCGTCGACGGCATTGCTCCAGCGTGATGGCAGCTTGATGTCGAATGCGCCGAAGAAGCTGATGGCGAACACCACGAGCAGCACGAAGAAGAGAACATTGAACACGGCTCCGGTGGCTATCTCGTTGAGCTTTCCAGCACCGAAGGCAAGGGTGATGGCTATGCCGAGCAGCAGGTATATGGCGATGATGGCGCCCGCATAGGTCAGGGCGTCGGCCACGGAGCGCCGGCGGCTGCGGCCGCGCTTCAGGAAGAAGCTCACCGTCATAGGTATCATGGGCCAGACACAGGGCGTCAGCAGGGCCAGCAGGCCGCCCAGGAAGCCGAACACGAGCAGGGCCACGGGGCTGGCGGGCAGCGAGTCGGTGGCGCTCTCCGTGTCGACGGGCTGCCACCACAGGCTCTCCTCGCCGGAGGCCGCAGAGGCGGTAGCGGCAGATGCCGTGGCAGCGGCTGATGCCTCGCCTGCAGGCGAACCGGCGGCCGGGGCGGCGCCGAAGTGCAGCTCGAAGCTGCGGCGCGCGGGAGCCGTGCAGCTCTGAGCGTTGCACACCATGTAGGCGGCGCGCACGCGCAGCGTGGCTCCGCGCGAGGCGTCGGCCAGGCGGAAATCGTGGCGAAACTCCACCGTGCCGTCCCACCACGACAGCCGCAGCTGCAGCATGTCGTCGAAGTGTTCGGCGGCCGGACGCGAGGGCGTCCACGAGCCCTCGGCCACGACGCCCTCGGCGGGCTCGAGGCTCAGCTCGGTCGGAAACATGCTGGCGTCCTCCGTGGGCTTCTCGAAGCCGTAGATGTGCCAGCCGTCGGCCATGGTGGCCGTCAGCACCACGCTGCCGCGGCCGGGAGCGGTGCTGTCGATGCGCGCCTCCCACTGCACATGCTCGGGCAGCTGGGCGGCTGCGCCGAGCCCGCAGAGCAGCAGGGCGGCGAAGAGGCTGAATATCTTCTTCATAGTCATTTCTTATAAGGGGGTACGGGGGCCGAGATGCTCTCCGTGCGCGGAGGGGTGCAGTTCTGGCCGTTGCAGCTCATGTAGGTCACCTTCAGGTTGATGCGCGCGTGCGCCGCGTCGGTCACGCGGAAGCGCTGCGTGAAGGCCACGCGGCCCTCCCACCACTGCAGGTCGATGCCGAAGGCCTCGTCGCGGGCCGTCACAGGCTTGGGAGCGGCCGTAGCTGCGCCCAGCAGCCTTACGCCCGTCGAGGCGCCGAAGTCGAGCACCGTGGCCTTGGGGCCGCCCTCGGGCAGCTCCATGCCGTAGAGATGCGAGCCCTCGGGGATGATGGCACGCACCGTGACCACACCCTCCTCGGGCGAGGTCATGCGCACGCTCGTGCGCCATTTCACGGAGGCGGCCCCGGGCGTCTGAGCCGGCAGGGCCAGAGCCACTGTCAGCACCGACAGCAGCACAAGAAGTATTTTTTTCATAGTCATGACGTTTTCTGACTGCAAAATTACTACACAAATGTCATCTTTAAACTTAAAAAAATGAAAAAAGCATTGCCAAAGACGCCCCGCGACCCGTATTCTGCAAAATTTTGCGTACCTTTGTGCCGTATTATATAAATGAAAGTAAGCGCCATCGCCAATGGACGTCAAAAAAGTGCTATACATCTCGCAGGAGATTCATCCCTACGTGCCTGCGAACACCGTCTCCACACTGTGCTGCGACCTTCCCCGGAAAATCCAGGAAAAAGGCATCGAAGTGCGCACATTCATGCCCCGCTACGGCATCATCAACGAGCGCCGCAACCAGCTCCATGAGGTGATCCGCCTCTCGGGCATGAACATCATCATCGACGACACCGACCATCCGCTCATCATCAAGGTGGCCACCCTGCAGCCCACGCGCATGCAGGTCTACTTCATGGACAACGACGACTACTTCGACCGCCACACCACCGAAGGCCTCGAGACCGACATGCATCCCGCCGACAACGACGAGCGCAGCATGTTCTTCGTGCGCGGCTCCGTCGAGACCGTCAAGAAGCTGCGCTGGGACGCCTCCGTGGTCCACTGCACCGGATGGCTCACCGCCCTGACGCCCCTCTACCTCAAGCACAAATACAACGACGACCCCTCGTTCCGCACCGGACGCATCGTCATGTCGCTCATCCCCGACAAGTTCGAGGGCACGCTCGACGCCCGCCTGCGCGAGAAGCTCGCCATGGACGGCTTCAGCGACGAGCAGCTCGCCGTGCTCGGCGACGGACCCGTCGACCACGCCACGCTCATGCGCATAGCCATCGACAACAGCGACGCCATCATCGAGGCACTCCCCGGCGTCGACCCCGAAATCCTCGACTACGCCCGCGCCAGCGGCAAGCCCTTCCTCAGCTGCGAAGGCGCCGAAGCCATCAGCGCCGACGCCGTGGCCGAGTTCTACAACACTCTCTGAATCATACTCCCATTCCCACCCACATGCACGCTATGAAGCGACTTCTCGCCATCCCGGCAGCAGCACTCCTCCTGGCCTTCGCAGCCTGCGAGGAGACCAGCACCATAGGCAGCACCATAGTAGAAGACGACATCAGCATCGTCGTCGACTCATCGTTCACCCTCACCGGCAGCACCGTCGAGATAGGCGCCGTGCAGTCGCGCACACTCACACAGCTCATAGGCAGCATCGACGACGACCACTTCGGCTCGCTCAGCAGCAGCGTAGTCACGCAGTTCATGCCCGCGGCCATCATCGACACCACGGGCATCACCACCGCCGAGATCGACTCGCTCAAGCTCATCATGCGCATGCTCAAGACCGCCTTCACCGGCGACAGCGTCGTGCCCATGGGCGTCGAGGTCTACCGCCTCAACCGCAACCTCCCCTCCCCCATCTACAGCAACTTCTCGCCCGCCGACTACTACGACCCCGCCGACCGCCTCGGCTCGGCCATCTACTCGGCCTCAGCAGCCGGACAGAGCGACACCGTGGCCGCATCGCCCTACCGCTACATCGAGGTAGGCATGCCACGCAGCCTCGCCAACGAGCTCTTCAACGCCTACAAGAAGAACCCCGAGAACTTCGCCACGCCCGAAAGCTTCATCAACAACGTCTTCCCCGGTGTCTACATCGCCAACAGCTACGGCAGCGGACGCGTAAGCCGCGTCACCAACACCATGATGTGCATGTACTACCACAAGACCGTCAAGAACGAGACCACGCAGAAAGACTCCACCGTCTACTACGTGGGCAACTACCTGGCAGTCACCCCCGAAATCGTCACCAACAACAACATCCGCCTCGACATGAGCCCCTCCGTCAAGCAGATGCTCGACCGCGGCGACAACCTCATGGTGGCCCCCGCAGGCCTCGAAGTGGAATTCACCTTCCCCGCTCGCGAAATCATCGACAGCTACAAGGCCAACAAGGGACAGAACTCGGTCATCAACACCCTCACCATGAAGATACCCGCCGACACGCTCTCCAACCCCGCAGGCATACCCGCACCGCCCTATGCCCTGCTCGTGCTGGCCGACAAGAAGGACGAATTCTTCGCCAACAACCAGCTGCCCGACAACAAGACCAGCTTCTACGCAGCCTTCGACCGCAAAAACAACTGCTACAACTTCACGGGCATGCGCACCTACCTGACCGAGCTCCTGAAGAAAGAAGAAATCACGCCCGCCGACGTCACCTTCCGCCTCTGCCCCGTGCAGGTGGAATTCGAGACCTCCGGCTCGAGCTACTGGGACATGACCCAGACCGAAAGCGCCCTCGTGCCCTACGTGCAGGGCCCCGCTATGGTGAAAATTTCGCTCGACAAAGCAAAAATTTCTTTCACATATAGCAATCAAACCATAAATTATTAGTACCTTTGCACCGCAAAAGCAACCAAGCCGCAATAGCTCAGTTGGTAGAGCATTTCATTCGTAACGAAAAGGTCGTGGGTTCGAGTCCCACTCGCGGCTCAAAAAGGAGAGGCAAACGCCTCTCCTTTTTTGTTTGACCGTCAGCGCTATGGTACTATGATATGGAAGCCTCACGCAAAGGCGCAAAGGGCTCGCAAAGATATTAGCAAATGCGAAAGGAGCGGAGCTTTCCAAGCTCCGAGTCTGCCTCCGAGAAGCGGCGTAGCCGCGCGACTTTACATAGCCACATGCAAGGGCGTAGCCCGCAGCTTGTGGTATGGCCACACCAACAAATGGGGCGGCGTAGCCGTCCGACTCTCCATGTTTACATCGTAGGGCTTAAACGCACTCGCCTGACGTTCGGAGCTTAGAAAGCTCCGCTCCATTTCCCAACGGGAGCGCCGGAGGGGTGAGCAAACCCGTTATAACGGCAAGGGAGCAAATGCGAAAGGAGCGGAGCTTTCCAAGCTCCGAGTCGCCTCCGAGAAGCGGCGTAGCCGCGCGACCTTACATAGCCACATGCAAGGGCGTAGCCCGCAGCTTGTGGTACGGCCACACCAACGAATAGGGCGGCGTAGCCGTCCGACTCTCCATGTTTACATCGTAGGGCGTAAAACGCGCTCGCCTGACGTTCGGAGCTTGAAAAGCTCCGCTCCAATTCCCTTTTGCGACTTTGCGTGAGGCTAAACATCATCCTCGGCATGGGAAAGTCGGACGGCTACGCCGCCCATAGACTTAATATTGACGCCTACCACAAGCTGCGGGCTTCGCCCTTGCATGTGGCTATGTAAGGTCGAGCGGCTACGCCGCTCCTGCACGCCTCGTGCCGTTCGGAGCTTGAAAAGCTCCGCTCCTTTTCTCTTTTGCGCCATAGCGTGAGGTTTCCCATCATCAGGCGGCTCGGAGCTTGGAAAGCTCCGCTCCTTTTCTATAAAAAAAGCCCCGGGGACGAATCCTCGGGGCTATCGTTGTGTGGGGATGTGTTGCGGATTACTTCACGAGCACCTTGGTGGCCTTGCCGCCCTGACGACGGATGTAGAGCTGGCCGGCTTCGGGGTTGGCAACGCGCACGCCCTGGAGGTTGTAGTACTCTACGGGAGCGTTCTCGTCGACAACTACGTCGTTGATGCCGGTGTAGACTTCGTTGGAGGTCACGACAGCTTTTTTGTCGAAGTCGGGCTTGAGGTAGAGGCCTTCGTTGGTGAGAGCGAACTTGCGATAATCAACCGTGCCGCTGACTACGGTCTTACCTGCTTCGGTTCCTGCAGGAAGAGTCAGCTCGATGGGCTCCTCGTTGGTGAGGGCGCCGCCTTCGGGCACGAAAATAGCACCTTCTGCAGTGTTGCTTACATTGACAGCAAGATTATTGTTGCCATTAATTTCCATCTTGCCGGCAAGGGTGATGTCATTGGCAGCAGAGCAATTCTCTTTGGTGACATTATTAGCGTAGAGAGTCTTGCTGGACTTGACGTTTACAAGAGCCTGAGCTGTAACCGAGTTGAGTATCTTGATATTGTTGAGAGTGAGATGAGCACCGCCGGCTTCGAGTTCATTCTTGTCGTTTTTCTTATTGTTGCAATCAAGTACAAGATCAATCAGAATCAGGTTCCTCTTCTCTGCCGCGAACATCAGGCCATTTTCATACGTCTTGGTTATAGTCACTTCGGGAGTTGCGCCTTTGATGGTGAGATTGTCAATGCTATTGAGCACTCGGCCGGAGAGGGTGATATTTTCAAGCACAACGAGCACGTCTTTCGACTGAGCTGCGGCTACTGCAGCAGAAAGTGTGGGATAGTACACACCGGTAGTTTCATTCTTTACGGTGCTCTTTTCAAGTGCGAGATTGCCGTTGGTTGCGTTCAGGCTATAGCCAGCGGGAGCATTGGAAACATTAACGAAAGCAGGATTGGTACAGCCCTGGACGAGCTTGCCATCGTTGGCTGCCATATCGCGTACGGCGTCAAGGTAGATGGTTGTCACACCGGCAAAATCGGCGGCAGCCTTCACAAAGAGAGACTTTTCAACATATATGGCATAGTTGGCAGTGCCGCCGAGGGTGACATTGTTGTTGCCCACGAAGACGAGACCACGGTTTTCAGCAAACGTGTTATTGCTCTCGCTGACATTGTTTAACGTGAGAACACCCTTGTTCTTGACCTGAACGGCATAGTCGAAAATGATGTTGCGGAACTGGCAGTTGCTGATGGTGACGTTGGCACCCTTCGTGTTGTCGCCGATTTCAATCATGCACTTGCTTACACCTTCAACAGACTGACCGTCGAAGATGATGTTTTCGAACGATACGGTAGCCTGGTTGATAAGCATCAGCAGGTTGCCTTTGTTGTTAGTGCTACGCTTGATAACGGCATTATCCTCGCCCACGAACTTGATGTTGTAGGCTGCGTTGATGACGTTAACGCGGCTGTTGCCGGTTTCGATCTCACCCTTGATGGTGATGGTGGTCTGCTCGGTAGTCGAGGCTGCGGCAACGGCATCGCTGAGGCTGTTGTACTGAGTCTCGCCGATAAATACCTGCGCACTTGCTGCGCCGGCTGCGAGGACCGCAAAAGCGGCCGAGAGAAGTAATTTTTTAATCATACTGAGATAAATTTAAGGTTATGATTTATATAGCAATTCGCATGGCGCGAGCGAAGTACTCAAACGCCATGCGAATTTTTTTTAGGATTATTTTTCGCGGCCGCTTATTCGGCGGGGCGGTAGTGCATGAGAGTGGAGAAGCCCAGCTGGTCGAAGCCGCCGGATGAGCTGCCGTAGTGGCCGCCACCGCCGTCGGGACGGAACTGCTCGGCCATTTCCTTCACGTACTTGCCGCGCACGTTGTGGCTGTTGCAGTAGCCGGCCCAGATGTCCCATCCCGGACGGATCTCGCCACGGCCTGCAGCGGAGATCACCGACATGAGTTGGCCGTTGTAGGTGTACTCGGTGTAGGGGAGCGACGACTCGGAATAGCGGAACGAGGTGCTGGCGAGCTGGCCCTTGTCGTAGTCGCTGCCGAGCTCGGGGTTGACCACATTGTACTTGGCCACATACTGCGCGAAGGCGATGGCGCGGCCGTCCTCGAAGGCGAAGAGGTCCTCGCCTATGCCCATGGCCATCTGGCAGAAGGCGCCCACCATGGAAGCGCAGAGAGTGTTGTGGCCCTGGTCGCGGCCGCTCTCATTGCCCTGAGCGAGCTTTTCGCCGCTGCCGTCGGGGTCGTCGAACACGGCGATGACACCCTTGCGCATGATGCAGCCGGGGCCTTCGCCATGCTTGAAGTGCAGGATGGCTTCGTTGACCATGTCCTGGTTGTCGGAAAGGATACCGATAGAGAGGATGGCTGTCATGGATGCGAGGTCCCAGTTCATCCACCAGTGGTCGGTGTTGTTCATGGCGATGAAGCGCGAGCAGAAGGGATAGAAATAGGTGGTCATCCAGTCCACCACGCTCTTGAAGCCGGCGCTGCGACCCCAGTCGTTGTAGTCGCGCACGAGTTCGGCGGCATTGGCGGCCTGGTGCATCTGGAACATGATCAGGTACTCGTTGGAGTCGATCACGTCATCTTTCCACTTGGCACGGCCCAGAAGGAGGCCCTTGTTGACGGCAGCCCAGTCCTCAAGAATCTTGACGGCCGCGGCAGCTGCCTGAGCGTCGCCCTCGAGCTGCCATTTGAGGCCGAGCTGATAGGCTGCGGCGCAGTCGCGGAAGAAGTTGGTGTAGTTGTTGTGGATACCGGGATAGAACTCGTCGCGCAGGCCTGCGTCGTCCCAGCGGCCGCCGCCACCGCCCCAGTTGGCGGCGTCCAGGCGTGCCAGATATTTCACGGGGCTCGCCGTATAGGCCACATTGCAGAAGCCGGTGTTGGTGATGAGCTTCGTGTAGGCATCGCTCCAGGGCTGTTGACCGAGATGCGCCTTGGTGTAGTCGATATCGGCGCGGGTGTGGAGCATGCAGGGATGGTTGAAGCTATAGGTCTTGGGCTCGTAGATGGTATAGTCAAGCTCGGGCTCGGGAATCTCCCAGGAGTCTATATCGGTCCAGCCGTCCTCGATTTCGGAGCATGCAGTGGCGCCGAATGCCACGGCTGCAGCCGAGAGTATGATGGAAAATGCTTTTTTCATCGTAGTGGATTGGTTTGAAGTTGGGTTTTATCGGCAGGGATGCGCCCGCGGTGCGGGAGCACCCCTGCACGGTAGAGGTAGGTGGATTACTTGGCTTCGGCGGTGGCGAACTCCTTAGCTTCGTCGGCGCTCTTGAAGGTGCGTATCCAGATCACGTCGTAGTAGGCCTTCGAGGCGTCGACATTGGCCTGGGGTATGTCGGCGGCCTTGAGCTGGAAGAGGTTGAAGTCGTGGGTCTTGGTAGCCCATTCGCCGAACTTGCTCGTAAGGTCGATCATGATCAGACGCGTGCCGTCGGGCAGATCGTAGCCGGCCTTGTCGTGGGGGTTGCCGGAATCGCGCACGTCCCAGGTGTTGTCGCCACCCTTGGGCAGAGTGGTCTTGATAGCAAGTACAGGACGCTCGGAAGCCATGGTGAACATGCTGTTGTTGTTCACATCCATCTTGATGTCGCGGCGCCAGTACTTAGCGGGATTCGTGCCGGGGTTGAGCACCACGCGCCATACGTCGCCGCGCTCTTCGCCGCCGTCTTTGCTGGAGCATATCCAGCCGCTCCACTGGTTCTTGGCGTTCCAGATGTAGAGGCCGTTCTCCACGGTGACGGGGATGACCACGCTCTCGCCCGTGGCGGTGCAGGTGGCGGTGATGTTGGCCGAGCCGAAGCCGCGGGGCGTGACGACGCCGCGGTGCACGGTGGCCACCATTTCGTCGTCGCTGGTCCAGGTGACGGAGCCTACGGTGGCGTCGGCGGGATAGTAGGTCACGTCGAGCTCTACGCTGCCCTGATTGATGCAGAGGCCTTCGGTGAGGGGTGCCACCTCGACGCGCTCGGCGTCGACCATGCGGTTGATGTGGACGGTGTAGGAGCCGCGCACGCCGCTCTTGTCGGTGGCGGTGGCGTAGATGGTGACGTCGCCCATGGCGAGGCACTTCACGAGGCCGTTCTCGTCCACGCGTGGCCAGGGATGCGTCGGAAGTGCTCCAGATGAGACGGTCGTAGGTGTGGTCGGCGGGAGAATCTCGGCTGCCATCTGCAGCTCGTCGCTCACATAGTATTTGCCGTCCTCACCCGCGGGGGTGGTGTTGGTGAGCTTGATCTCGGTGGCCTTGATGATTTCGGGAATCACGTTGACCACGACGGATGCGTTGGCGTCGAACACGGGGAAGCCTATTTCGCCGTATGCCACGATGATGGCGCGGCCTACGGCCTTGGCGTGGATGGTGCCGTCGGGGTCGATGGTGGCCACGGTCTCGTTGTCCGACGAGAATACTACGTTCTTGTTGGTGGCATCCTCGGGGCCCACGGTCCATGTTATGGTGGAGTCCATGCCTACAGCCAGAGCCAGGGTGGGACTCACGTTGAGCTTGATTTCCTCAAGCATGTGGCCCTGATCGCCGTCGAGCGTGAGCTGCTTTTCGTCGTCGCAGGCGGCGAGGCCGGCGGTGGCCAGGGCTGCGAGAGCTATATATTTGAATCTTTTCATTGTGTCTCTGATTTAAGAATTGAGATTCGCTGTTGCGGGCATTACCAGCCGGGGTTCTGCTTGAGATTGGAGTTGAGCTGCAGCTGGCTGGTGGGCAGCGGGAAGAGATAGTGCTTGGGCAGGAACTGACGCTCTTTCTCCACGACTACGCGGCCTTCGGCGTTGACAGCGCTGGGCTTGGCCCATTTTTCCTGCCATTCGGTGCCTTCCCACACGATGCCGGTGACATCCATGGGCATCTCCACTTCGGCGGTTTTCCAGCGGCGCAGGTCGTCGAGGCGGAAACCTTCCTGGAAGAGCTCGATGGTGCGCTCGCGGCGTATTTCCTCACGCATGTCGAGGCCGTGGGTGTTGACGAAAGCGTTGCTCAGGCTGGGCATCTGCTTGTTCACACGGGTGCGGGTGAGGTTGAGCGAGATGTTGAGGTCTTCGTCGCTGATCTGGCCGCCGTTGGCCTCGAATGTGGCTTCGGCATAGTTCAGGAGCACCTCGGCGTAGCGGAGCACAGGCCAGTCGAAGCTCTGCTGGCCGTCGAGCACCTTGCGCTCGGTGCACCACTTCTGGTGCCAGTAGCCGGTGCCGCCGTTGGGGAGGGCATTACGGCGTGCGGCTGCGGCGCGTTCGGCATCGCTGCCGCTCCAGTCGATACGGCTCTTCTCGTTGTTCCAGAAGTCGTCGCCGGGCTGGCAGAGGGTGTAGCGCATGCGGTGGTCGCGGTTCTGCCACTCGCAAGTGACTTTGTCGCGGCCCTGGAACTGGGCGGATTTCTCGATGGGCAGACCGTCCTGACAGAGGTACATGTCGGCAAACTTGGAGCTTCACACGCTGGTGCTGGAAGAATATCTCGGTGGTGAGGTTGCGGCCGATAGTCTTGAGCTCGGTATCGAAGCAGCGCTTGATGATGTACTCGTGATTGTCGGCTTTGGTGAGGCCGGCACCGTTGCTCTGCACGTTCTCAAGGATGAACATGTACTTCTGCGATGCGTCGCCGAGGGCGGCGTTGTAGAAGAGCCAGAACTTGCCACCGTCGATCACCTTCTTGGCAGCCTTGGCGGCCTCGGCGCAGAACGCGCGGCCACGGGCCTCGTTGTTCTTATGGTTGATCTGCCATGTGCCTTCGAAGAGACCCACGCGGCTCAGGAAGCCGAGGGCGCCTTCGCTGCCCACACGGCCTTCGGCTATGTCGGCTGTGGGTTTGAGCAGATCGGCAGCGGTCCAGAGGTCGTTGATGATGAAATCGGCCACTTCGGCGCGGTCGTTGCGGCCGCTGAAGAGCAAGGAGCTGTCGGTGTCGATGGGTTTGTCGACGATGATCACGTCGCCGAACTTCTGCAGAAGCTGGAAATAGTTCCATGCACGGAAGAAGTAGGCCTCGCCCAGGGGCTGGCGGATGCTCTCGGTGTTGCCACCGTAGCGCTCGGCGTTCTGGATGAGCAGGTTGCAACGGCGGATGCGGTCGTATGCGCCGGTGTAGTCGCCGTCGCCTTCAGGCACGGTGTGCGTACCGGTGGCGATAGCGTCGCGGCCCTGGTCGTAGCTGATGAGGTCGCTGTGGCGGTCGCAGTGCACATTGTCGGCATAGACGGTGCCGAAGTTAGGCAGCCAGTCGTAGAATTTGTTGGCAAAGAGTTCAAAGTCGCCGGCTTCGCTCCAGAGATTGCTGTCGCTGACGTCTTCCTTCGACGTCAGGTCGAGGCAGGATGCGGATGCCGAGAGCCATGGCGGCGATTGCCATGAATTTAACTATGCGGTTCATATATGCTGTAGTCTGTGTTGTTCGTGTTAATTAAAAAGTGAGGTTGGCACCGATGGTCCATGTGCGCAGGAAGGGGTAGCGGCGGGAGTCGGTGATGCGGCGGTTTGCCTCGGGGTCCCAGTCGTCGGTGTTGCCTTTCCATTCCCAGAGGTCGGTACCGGTTACATACAGGCGCAGGTTGCTGATCACCTTCTGCTTGGCAAGCACGCTCTGCGGGAGAGTGTAGCCGATGGTGAGGTTTTTCAGGCGCAGATAGCTGCCGTCCTGCACGCTCCAGGAGGAGCACTGGTAGTTGTAGTCGTAGATGTTGGACTGCATGGTGAGCGTCGGATAGCGGTTGTCCGGTGTCTCGGGGCTCCATACGTTGCCCACCCAGTGGTTGGAACCGTTCTGCCAGGCGTTACGCATGGGGATGCGCCAGGGATCGGGGTCGTTGCCGCTGCCGGTGACACGCCAGATAGTGCGCTTGGCTGCGCCCTGGAACACCAAGTTCACGTCGAAGCCTTTCCACTCGGCTCCGAAGTTGAAGGAGTACTGGATCTTGGGATCGTCGGTACCGAGGTACACGAGGTCCTCTCGTTGATCTTGCCGTCGCCGTTGACATCCTGGAACATGTTGTCGCCCAGACGCACGAGCTGGATGTTACCTGCGCCACCGTAGTTTTCGCCATAGCGGGCGATGTATTTCTCGAGAGTTTCCTCGTTCTGGATCTTGCCCACATAGCGGTAGCCCCATACGGAGTTGAGAGGATAGCCTTCCTGGTCGCTGCGCACACCTGCGCCGATGGCGCCGCTGCCGCCGTTGTCGAGCAGACGGTTCTCCACATAGGTGAATGTGCCGCCCACGTGGTAGTTCACATTGCCGATGCGGTCGTTCCAGTTCACCTGGCCTTCATAGCCCCATGCCTTGAACTTACCCTTGTTGGCCGTGGGAGCGGCTGCGCCGAGGATGCCGGGATAGATCACGTCGATGAGCATGTTGTTGGTTCGCTTCCAGAAGGCTTCGACCGTACCGGTGAGACGGTTGTTGAAGAAGCCGAAGTCGAGGGCCACGTTGTAGTTGTGCACGCGCTCCCAGGTGCGGTCGGTGCTGGGCAGGGTGCCTTTCACGTCCATATTGCCCACGAGCGAGCCGCCGATGAGGTTGCCGCCGGTGTTGTACATGGTGTAGAATGTCATGCCGGAATAGCGGTCGATACCGTTCTGGTTGCCCACGTTACCGTAGGACGCGCGCAGCTTGAGTTCGTTGATGTAGGGTCGCACACCTTCCATGAATCTTCCTCGGTGAGGCGCCAGCCCAGCGACGTGCCCCAGAAGAAGGCCCAGCGGTTGGCGGCCTGGAATTTGGAGCTGCCGTCGTAGCGGAACTGGCCTTCGATCATGTATTTGCTCTTGTAGTCGTAGTTGGCACGGCCGTAGTACGACATGATGGCTTCCTCCCACTTGCGGGGTGTGGTGAGCTGTGTCTCGCCGGAACCGTTGGGAATGCCGAGAGTGGGCTGGATGTCGAGGGTGGAGACACCGAAGCCCTCATACTGCTTCATGTTGTACTGCACACCGCCGAGGAGCGTGAGGTTGTGGTCGTTGTTGAACGTCTTGTTCCAGTCCACATAGCCCTGGATGCTGTAGAAGTCGGTGGAGCTCTGTGTCTTTTCGTAGCTGTTGTCCTTCTTCAGCGGCGACGTAAAGGCGAGTTCCTCACCGTTGTAGCGGTAGAAGTCGATGCTGAGTGTCTGCTTGTCGCGCACGGCTTCGGAGTGGTTGTAGCCGAGTACAACGTTGGCGCGCAGACCGTCGATGATCTCATAACGCAGCGTCTCGCTGATGTTGACAGCGTTTACCTTAAGCTTGTTGTCGCCACCGAGCTCCACGAGCCAGTTGGGCGTACGCCACTGCTCGGCCCAGCCGTAAGGCTTGCCATCGATGGTGCTGGTGGGGAAGCCGGGCTGTGCCTGGCCCACGTTGAGGGCAGCGCCTATCTGCGAGGGAGCCACCTGGTCCTGACGGTTGTAGCCGATGACACTCTGCAGCGTCATGCCCTTCATGATCTGGAACGTGTTGTTGAGGCGCAGGTTGATACGCTGGTTGTGGTTGTTGCCCCACTTCAGGTTGGAGTCGTCGTACATGTAACCGAGCGAGAAGCGGAAGAGATTCTTATCGGTGCCGCCGCTCACGCTGAGCTCGTGCTGGGTGCTCCAGCTGTTGCCCCACATCACGTCCTGCCAGTCGGTGTCGAAGAACATCATTTCCGTCACGTTGGTCATGCCCAGGGGGTTGCCGGCTATCCACTTGTTGGTGTACATCTTGGCCAGGGTAGCGTAGCGCATCCAGGTATCGTTCATGTCGTAGCCGTCGTTGCCACGGGCTTCGAGCACGCCGTCGGCCCACTGGAGCAGGCTCATGCCCTGGTTCTGCAGACCGATGTTCTTGAAGGTATAGCTGCCGCTGTAGTCCACCTTCACCTTGCCTTCCTTGGCTTTCTTGGTGGTGACGAGCACAACGCCGCCGGCAGCCTTCGAACCGTAGATGGAGGCAGCGGCGTCCTTCAGGAAGTTCATGCTCTCGATATCGGAGGGGTTGAGCAGACGCAGCTCGTTCACGCTGTCGTACTCCACGCCGTCGATGATGACGAGAGGCTCGCTGTTGTTCTTGGAGAACGCGCCGCGCAGGCTCATACCCCAGCTTTCATCGCCGGGCGCCGAGCTCTGGCGGGTGATGATCACACCGGGCACCTGACCCTGCAGCGCCTGCACGGGGCTGGAGAGGGTGCCTTTGTTTTCGAGCGACTTTTCATCGACCACGGCCACGGAGCCGGTGAGCGTGGCTTTCTTCTGCACGCCGTAGCCCACCACAACCACTTCCTGGAGGGCTTCGGAGTTTTCTTTAAGGACAATGTTCATGTGGCCCTGCTCCACGGGCACTTCCAGGGTTTTCATGCCCACGTAGCTGACCACGAGGATTTTGCCACTGATGTTTTTGAGACTGAAGTTACCGTCGATGTCCGTGACTGCAGCCTGCTGCGTACCCTTCACCACCACGGAGGCGCCGATGAGGGGCTCGCCCGTGGAGTCGGTGACAGTACCGCTCACGCTGCTGACTGCGACTGCGGCCGCGGGAGCGGGCTCCGGCGACGCAAAGGCCTCGGCGGGCGTAGCTGCCATCATGGCCGAGGCCACGAAGGCTGCCATCGCTGCTCGCGACAGACCTTTCTTGCAATTGTCATTCATGCGATAAAATAGATTTATTGTTGGTTAACTTATGTTGTTGTATCTCGGAAATTCGGTTCAGATGACGGCGCGCATGCGGCTGCGCACTATGGTGGAAGCCGTGAAGATGTGGTTTTCGACCGTGCGCGTCGACAGGCCCAGGCGCTCGGCAATCTCGGCGGCGCTCAGGCCCTCGTAGCGGCGCATCTCGAACACGCGGCGGCGCTTGGCCGAGAGCGCGGCTATGAATCCGGCCTCGATGTCGGCCAGGTCGCTTGCCACCACGGTCGTCTCCGTGCTGTTGTCGCTCTTGGGCAGATAGTCCATGAGATAGCGGTCGGCCTCGCGGCGCACGTAGTGGTGGCGCAGGTAGTCGTTGACCACGTTGCGCGCCACTGTAAATATGAGATAGCGCAGCTGCTGAGGTATGAAACCGCCGTCGCAGGCATGCTCCAGCAATTTCAGGAACACGTCCTGGGCAAGGTCCTCGGCCTCGTCGGCATCGTTGACCCTGGCGGTGATGTAGCGCGTCACGCCGGGACGCAGCTCCATGTAGGCTTCTGTGATGATCTGGTCGGATTTCATGGCATTAAAGGCTATTGTTTCCGATGCAAAATTATTTTA